>Ga0209191_1000017_pt1 | contig 155799 bp, 153 predicted proteins | sample S_130626_EF_Meta_FD_187320 | JGI IMG/M metagenome (GOLD analysis project Ga0209191, IMG submission 187320) | Freshwater microbial communities from Lake Simoncouche, Canada to study carbon cycling - S_130626_EF_MetaG (SPAdes) (version 2) | ecosystem: Environmental > Aquatic > Freshwater > Lake ...
TGAAGCGGCTTCTGAAGTTCCTGTTGAAGGGGTTACCCAGAAATCCAAAAAATCTACCGCCAACAAACCATTATCTAATCCCGACGATATTATTCATATCCTTCTTTCTCACGCAGCATCATCCGAATAAAAAATAAAAACTACAAATAAAAATAAAAAATAAAAAGGGCGAAGGCCTTTTTTACTGTTCTCTCATAAACAATATAAAAGTAATTTTATTTATAATTTAAAAGTATGAAAATATTATTTTTTATATTATCATTGATACCATTGACCAGTGGTTTCAAGTTGAAAATGGTAAATAGTGATTATACAATAACAGCACAGCAAGCATTAAAATACAGAAATATATTATCCGAGAATACTTATAATTCATTAATCAGTAAAATCAAAAATCACGATATTAAACAAATATTCATAACGAATAAATTAGATGCTATAATATCAGAATCAAAAGATAGTCAAGGAGACGCAATAACTGATTATTCATTAACAAAAATAAATCCAGTTGTAGCAAAAACAATTGTCGACGAAAGTAATCGAAACAATATAGAAACCTATTTTCTAGAAGAACCGCAAATCGGTCAGGCTGAATTACTCTTAAACAGTATCTTTGGTTTTCTAGATACGTATGTATTCCCCTTTCTTTTTTTATCCTTCATCATTTCATTATTTCGAAGTAACGGGAATGGTATGAATTCAAATGGAGGTTTACCAGGAATGCCCGGATTTCAAAACAACAAAGCGATTGACGCAGATAAAATAAATATGGTGAAAGCAAATATTTCATTAAATAGTTTCGCAGGAAGTACCGAAATATTCGAAGAATGTACCGAAGTCGTATCCTATTTAAAAAACAGTACCGTATATAAATCCGCCGGAGCAGAAATTCCAAGAGGAATATTATTAGAAGGCCCGCCCGGAACAGGCAAAACATTATTAGCAAAAGCAATTGCGAGTGAAGCCGATGCGAATTTCATATCCATTGCCGCGAGTGAGTTCGTCGAATTATTTGTAGGAATGGGAGCATCAAAAGTACGCGCTTTATTCAAACGAGCGAGAGATAATAAACCATGTATTTTATTCATAGATGAAATTGATGCGGTAGGAAGACAAAGAGGCGCAGGAATAAATATGGCGAATGATGAAAGAGAGCAAACCTTAAATCAATTATTAGCAGAGATGGATGGATTCGCCGATAACGAAGGAATATTAATCATCGCTGCAACCAATCGAAAAGACGTATTAGATGCCGCATTACTACGTCCAGGCAGGTTTGATAGAATTATAACCGTTCCATTGCCTGACCGTGAATCAAGAAAAGAAATATTCAAGGTCCATTCTAAAAATAAATTCTTAAGTCCATCTATTAATTTTGAATTGGTATCTGAATTAACCAATGGGTTCTCAGGAGCTCAAATAAAAAATCTATTGAACGAAGCAGCTATATTTACTTCAAGACGAGGTGAAACGGTGATACAAGAACTCGATTTATTGAATGCGGTAGACAAATTAGTGGTAGGTTTATCAAAAAAAATAGATAATCGTAGTGAGGAATCGAAAAGAAGAGTTGCGATACATGAAGTAGGTCACGCAATATTAGTCGCCATTTTTAGTGAATATTTCGATTTGAAAAAGGTTACTATGCAAAGCACCTATAACGGTGCGGGCGGTTATACATTATTCAATGAGTATGAAAATATAACCGATAGTGGGTTATATACCAAAGATTTATTAAAAAAACGTTTATTAATAGGAATGGGTGGAAAAGCAGCGGAAAATATATTTTATGGTGAAGATTTTGTATCAGTCGGTGCGGTTCAAGATTTAAAACAAACGAATTCATTAGCTCAACAAATGATTGGAAATTATGGTATGGGAAAACGTTTAGAAGCATTTTATAATGAGAATATCGATAATGGTCGAACGCCCTTTTTGGGAAGGTCATTAGGCGGAGGTGATAAATATTCTGAAAAAACCAAAGAAATACTAGATAAAGAATCGTTGGACTTAGTAAATAATGCGTATAATGATGCGAAAATGATTTTATTAGAAAACAAAGAAAAAATGAACATATTAGTCGATGAGTTGATGAAAAATTATACATTGTATGGTAAAGACGTAAAAAAAATATTGGAGTAAACCAAAAAATTGAATTATTTTTTAATATATAAATAAACAATAATTCACAACAACATCTTATAACCGAACCCACATTTTTACAAGCGCTCTCTGAAAAATGTCTTTAGCATCTTGGATAAAACCATACGAAGAATATCTTGAATTAGAATATTTGGCTAGAAACCCTAATCCAAAATTGATATCCTATTTAAAAGGAAATGAACATATGATTGATTGGTCAAATTTATCCGCAAATCCAAACGCAATAGATATGTTTTGGAATACCAATCGCATTAATTGGAAAAAAATATGTTTAAATCCGCACCCAAAAGCAATAGAATTAATATATAAAAAACACGAAGAAAATATGGCGAAATATAAACGCCAAAGAAGAATTTGTGAGTATTCCATATTAAGTTGGGAAAATTTATCACAAAATCCAAGTGCGGTGGAATTTCTAACAGAAAACCCGTATAACGTATGTTCGTGGTTTCAAGAATTACCGTATGAACCCAACGAAGATGATTATGATTTCGTTTCGCAATATTCAGTAAACGAATGCGATGAAGATCGAATAAATTGGAGTTGGTTATCCGCAAATCCAAACGCATTATCACTATTAAAAGAAAATAAAGATATGATCGATTGGTTATGGTTATCAACCAACCCAAGTTCAACCGCCATAAAATTATTAAAAAACAATAAAAAAAATATAGATTGGAGTTGGTTATCTACCAATCCAAAAGCCATAAAATTACTAGAAGGAAACCAGGATAAAATAGATTGGCTGCAATTATGTAAAAATCCAAACGCAATACATTTAATAAAGGAAAATACATTAGATATAGATTGGTGTTATTTATCAGCAAACCCAAACGCAATCGAAATATTAGAACAATATCGTGAAAAATTAGATTGGCGATGGTTATGTAAAAATCCAAACGCCGCATTTTACTTGGAAGAAAATATAGAAAAACAATTTGATAAATTAGATTGGCGATGGTTATCTGAAAATCCATGTATATTCGAATAAAAAATAAAAAATAAAAGATATACGCGTAATGTGTATATTTTTTACTGATTTTTATTTAATTTTATTAGGAGGATTATTTCGAAAAATGCGAATAGGTTGTAAATGAGATAATGACCACGCGCCCAATATAATCCACATAGCAGAAATACTATTTCCACCATTATAAATAGACCAACGCAATGCTTGACAATGAGGAGCAGGCGCGATGAATGGTGATAATATAAATCCATTCACATTATCAGGAACACACAATTTTATATATAAATGACTAGCACCATAATGAATGACTATCCATACCAAATATATTCCAAACAAATTTACAAAAGAAGTCGCAACACTTTTAATTGTTTCAATAATTTCCATTATAATTGTTAGTAATAAATAACAATTATAACGAGTTCAATTTTCTATTTATTTTTATTTAGTTGGAATTGAATATCCCACTGTTCTAATAATTCGAAAGGTATTTCAGGTAAGACTGGGTGTGATTCCCAAAAATAACGGCAAAATGCCCATTTGAATTGATAATCTTCCGGATAATAATCAGAATAATTCGTTTTTAAAAACTCAGAAATTTGTTTTGGTAATAAAGAAGATTGACCGATAGGTAATACATAAGATAGTTGTAAATCGGAAGAAAACGCATTATTATTTGGTTTAATGAAATCAGTTTCAAAATGAGGAATATAATGAACTAAATCATTAAATAGTGGTGGATAATGATAATTATATTTCCATCTCCAATTAGGACAACCGGAAGAATAATATTTAAATACCCATTCTAAACCTTCCAAATAGTTATTCGACAATTGTTTAATAAAAGTCGTATTTTTTTCTTGTTCAAACAAACATTTATAATACCGTCCTTCCCAACCTGGTTCGCTGGGACAAATATATTTTTCTTCAGCACGATATATAACTGGAATATTCAATATAATTTCATTACGTTCTTCGGGGGTAGTATCTAACCAAGTACGTTTATCGAATTTATCGCGCACAAAATATTCATTGGTTAAATATTCGTGTTCTTTTTTGGCTATATATGAAATAAATGTATGGATGTGTTTCCATTGAATTGTGTAATTTTTAGAAATTAAAAAACGGTCTACATGATTCCCAATATATAATCTATATATATCCATCAATGCTTGAATACCGTGGGTACGTATATTCATGGCTGGAAAATGCGGTAAGAAATCATTTCCCAACAAAAAGCATAAAAAAACATAATCATATACACGATGTTTATCGATAGATACACAATTCATTTCATGAACAATGCGATTGGCTAAGCAATCTATATCTAAAAAATACAAATCCATAATACCACCTTGTATTGCTACAGGTATAGAACTTTTAATGAATTCAGGTGCTTCACGAAAAACCCAAATATTTTTACAATAACGTAAATGAAAAATAGAAAGCATAATAAGGTCGGCGTCCAACCCATATAAAGCTACTTTTTCATTCGCACAATTACCCAATCTTAAAAAATCCATTAATTTATGTTCCCCCTCACCATTTTCTGTAGAGCAAGATACAATCATTTTTTTAACTTTATATTTATTTTCCGAGTATAAAAATGCGGAATCAATACGTTTCGATAATAAATTCATAAACGATGTTCCCGGTGTGATCGCCGAAGTGCTCCACTTATTATTGGTATCATCACCATTAATTTTACTCATATATTGTGATTTATATCGGCGGGTTCGTTGTTGTTCCATCTTCGCAAATGGGGCAACCCCATCAAACGCAATAAATGCGGTTTTGGTAGGTTGTATTAATAAAATATATTTTTCAACGCCCTGTATAACATTATCAATGAGCTTGTTTTCAAAATCCGCGGTGGATAAATTTTTATAGTCATCGATACTATTCATCGTATTTACCGCATCATAAATGATCGAATTACAATCCATAAATAAATGTTCAAACCCTTCATTGGTTTTAAAGTATTGTAGATTTCGTATAATATTAGGATAATTTTTAATAATATACGAAAAGTAGCTTGGTATTCCCATTTGATATATAGATACTTTTATTTTTATATCATTTTCAATATAGAATATTCGCAAATACACCTTTGGACATTTAAGTTCGCACAAAAATATCTAAAAGTGTAAATCAATAGTAGGAGTTTCACCTACGATGGTCTTACTTTTTCCACTTCGTTTTTTGTATTTGAAGTGGTGAAAGACGAAATTTGGAAACACACTGGGCGTTCTTGTTTCTCTATCCAGCATTTTGTAATATTCATTATGTTGATTGCTGAATTAGCGTCTCTTGTTTTAAATACGGTTTGTTTGACTTGTGGTCTCACGCATCCAGAACATACTAATAGACGAAACTCATTGTTTCCCTCGCTGTTCTTATAGTAAGATAAATCATTATTACATTCACAGCATTTTTTACTGGTATTACATTCATTGATGGTTATTGTATCATATTTCTTATGGATATACTTTCTCAGCCCTTTATTCATTGTAGGCATAAAATGTTTCATTTGTGTGCTTCTACTCCAATTTCCATAACCAATGAGAATATTGTCTCCAAAAGTTTCCTTGATTTTATTGAGGAACTTATCTATACTTTTCTTACCATAACTATATTGTCTAAACTTCATTTTCCGCCAAACATTACGCTTGTAAAACTCGGTTGTTTCTTTGTTGAGTTTATCCTTTTCTTGTATATACTTCTTGAACTTTTCATAATCAACCGATTTACTGCTTTGGAACGATAAACGAGTTTCCTTTTCTATGATATTGTTTCGTTTCTTTTCTAATAACAATATTCGCTCGTTGGTTTTTGATTTGCTTTCTCGTTTCCTTTGAGGTGCTGTATATTTTTTGAGATGTTCCTTGGTTGCTTGTAATTCTTCTTCTAACTTAGCATTTTTTTCTTCTAATTCTTTAATTCTTGCTTTATCATCCATTACGATACTATTATATAGTAAAAAATATTTATATAATTTTTTATTATATTTTGTGCGAACTTAAATGTCCAAAGGTGTAAAAAAAATCTACCTATATATTCTACAATAAAAATTTTATAGATTATATTTATGATAATATAATGTATAATGAATTCTAAAAAAAAAGAAGCGAATAAAAACTCTATAAAATTAAAAAATGTAATCGATGAACGTGATGTGAAAAATATCATAGAATTCATAACGGAGAAAACTGTGTATATACAAGAAATTATCCGCAAAACGATGATTTCGATAAAACGGCATAAATTATACGAAATATTTAGCAATAATGATATAACGCTTTCTATAAATGTGTTGAATGATTTATATGAAAAAACCAATGAAATTACAAATAAATTAAAACAAACGCCCATAGAGAGTGATAAAATAATCGACAATTTACAAAAAATCATTGATAAATTATCTATGATTATATGCGGCTTTGGAACATTAAATATTGATGATTTATTATTTATCAGTTTCGGTTCTCAATACTCTCAAATAAAATCGGAAAGTGGTTTAATCAACGATAAATATGAATTAATTCGTAAATATGTTTACCCAATAGGTTATAAGATTATTCACTGGAAGGATGGAAAAAAGACATTGAAGCCATTCAATGGAGTATTATGTAGTAATAAATTGATGGATGATATCATACAAATAGAAGACGCAAATATGTTTGAATGTTTCGATATAGAGGCATCCGTAAAATTATTTCATCAAAAAATTTATGGTATAAGGGTGATTATACAGAATCAGCAATTAAAAAAGACATTAATTGTAAATGGAATCGTAGAAGATATACAATTAGAATGTTTAAATAATTCTTATATAGATACAAGAAAACAGAATTTAAAATTACACGCAAATTCATTAAACACAAATGAAAAAGATATCATGGAAAGGATAATCAACGCATTAACATTCAAAGAAATATTGATTTCCGGGGATTTAGACCTTCATAAAAGAATATATGCTATCATGGCCGAAATAAATTCTGTGAAAAACAATAAATTAGATATAACAATCAAGCGTTTTTTAGAGTACGACATAACATTACAACGGAATATGTTATTGAATTTATTATTATACAATAAAGAAGATGAAATTCAATATATATGTTATTTACTATACGATTTAATTTCCGTAAATTCATCAGATAATGTAGATACCAAAGAACAATTATTGATATATGAAAGTTTACCTTGGAAAATCAAGTCATACTTCAAAGATGTAATAAAATATACCATAAAATACACTCACGATATGACGCAAAAATATGATATAAATAAAATATCATTAGAGCAACAAATCTATTTATTAAAAGTAGATGAATCGATAAAAGAAAAAGCGATGATAAAATTAAAAGAGATTAAAGGAAAATCCGACGAATTAGGAACAAAGGCAAAGCAATATTTGGAAGGGTTAATCAAGATTCCTTTCGGATTCTATAGAGAAGAACCAATTTTAAGAAAAATGAAAGAGATAAATCAGACATTTTTAAAACTATTGAATAATGGTGAAAATATGATGTCTACCGTAAGTATTCCAAAAAAAGATAAATACACAAGTATTGAAATATTAAAATATATCAAAGAGATGAATACAACGATAGTAGGAAATGTATCCAAAGATATAAATAAAATATTAGCAACACTACCTATAAAACAGATAACCAATGTTTTACATTACATCACAAATACCAACAAAGCAAAAAAGATAATCAATTCCACTGAACAAAAATCAAAAAAAATCGAATATATAATGGATTATGTAAAAACCGCTGAAAATGATACGCATATTATGGAAATATATGATTTAATAAAAACAAGTTCTCCTATATCATTAACAAAAACTGTTTCAGACATGAATTATTTAAAAACGAATATATTGAAAATAGAGAATAATATGAATGTAATTACGGATATATTAGATGACTCCATTCATGGGCATTCCTATGCGAAAAATCAAATATTAAAGATAATAGGACAATGGATGAACGGAGAACAAAACGGATATTGTTTTGGGTTCGAAGGTTCTCCTGGTGTTGGAAAAACATCATTGGCGAAAAAGGGATTAGCAAATTGTTTAAAAGATGAAAATGGTGTATCGCGCCCATTCGCATTCATCGCGTTAGGAGGTTCGTGTAATGGGTCAACGTTAGAAGGCCACGGATATACCTATGTAAATTCAACGTGGGGAAGAATCGTAGATATATTGATGGAAACAAAATGTATGAACCCTATTATCTATGTGGATGAGTTAGACAAAGTAAGTAAAACGGAAAATGGAAAAGAAATCATTGGTATTTTAACCCATTTGATAGATACTACGCAAAATGATGGTTTCCAAGACAAATATTTTACAGGAATAAATATCGATTTATCCAAAGCATTATTTATATTCTCCTATAATGACCCCGAACAAATCGACCGAATATTGTTAGATAGAATACATCGTATACATTTTGAAAACTTATCATTAGATGAGAAGTTAGTCATAGTAAACAAATATATTTTACCGGAAATAAATAAAAAGATGGGTTTTCAAGATATTATATCCATCAATGAGAACCTGATAGAATATATAATCATGTCTTATACATTAGAGCCAGGTGTTCGTAAATTAAAAGAAATATTATTTGATTTATATGGTGAAATAAATATTGAAATACTAAAATGCAAAGATATCGAGAATTTTATTACACCAATTGTATTAACAGAAGATAAAATAGATAAGTATTTGAAAAAATATCATAAAATCGAAGAGAAGAAAGTTCATTCAAATAATGAAATAGGAATCATAAATGGTTTATGGGCTAACGTGTTAGGTAGAGGAGGTATTATACCAATACAGACCATGTTTTTTCCATCATCTACCTTTTTAGATTTACGTTTAACTGGATTACAGGGGGATGTAATGAAAGAAAGTATGAATGTAGCAAAAAGTTTAGCATGGAATATTACACCCATCGAACGGAAAAAAGATTTAATCAAATATTTTGAAGAAACCAAGTGCCAAGGATTACATATTCATTGTCCAGAAGGAGCAGTATCTAAAGATGGACCTTCAGCAGGAACAGCAATTACAACTGCTATATACAGTTTATTCAATGAAAGAAAGATAAAAAATACAGTAGCAATAACAGGCGAAATAAATTTACAAGGAGAAGTAACTGCGATTGGTGGTTTAGATAATAAAATACAAGGAGGAATTAGAGCAGGTATCAAAACCTTTTTATATCCAAAGGCAAATAGTAAAGATTTTCAAGAAATAATAGAAGTATATGGTGATAAACCATATATGAAAGATATTATGTTTGTAGAAGTAAGTCATATCAACGAAGTCTTTCAATATGTATTTGAATAAATAAATAAATATAATATACAAAAATATCTTTGTATATTATAATTTAGATGGAATTGAATATATTTACTATCACATATTTATTTTTGAGATTAGCACCTTTTATATTGGTCTGTTTTTTTTCGTTATCATCCATCTTTAACCAAGATTTCAAAGGATTAGTCTACTTGATCGGTTTATTAATTACAATATTCATTTTAATAACTGTAGGAAACCCTGTAATGAATTTATTACCCAAACCTTCAGTTGATGTAGAACAACCTATATGCAGCAATTTAATCACATTAGGTCATACATCATTAACGTCTTTACCACTAGGACAAGCAATTTTTGGGTATACCTTTTTCTATTTACTATATTTAATATTAAAATATCAGTATGTGAAATCGAACATACCAACCCTAGTGTTTTTCCCATTTATTATTGTATTTGATATCATATGGAATATAACGAACAATTGTGTTAGTATAGCACCATTATTAATATCATTAATTATTGGTGGTGGAATGGGCGCATTATGGGCATTTATCATTGATAAAACCAAAATGACCAATTTACAATATTTTAATAAAGTATCTGGAAATGCCGAATGTAGTAGACCCGCCAAAAATACATTCAAGTGTAATGTGTATAAAAACGGAAAATTAGTATCTTCCAATTTGGGTTAAGTGACCAAGTAAGAATATATGAATAACGATATTCATATTTTCAATTAAGGGTTAAAATATTTAAAATTTTTATTAAACCATTCTTTTAAAACAACCACTTGTCTAGCTCTATATAAATCATTGGAAATCATATGAATACTTTTATGTTTATCTTGATAATGTATCATAAAATTAAAAATAATATTTTTAGTAACTGCTTTAGAATATTTTTCATCCAAATCTTCATATTTAAATAACGGAAATCCCTTTTTTTTATTTACTTCATTATGAAAATTAAATAACAAATCTATCAATTGTCTTCTCGTTTGAATACTAGTAAAATTTATTTTTCTCATATATTCAACCGCGTGTTCAGCACATATTGGACAAGGTAAATTTGAACAGATATTATATATATTTCCCAATAATTCTTTTCTTACTTTTGGGAAATCTTCATCTTTCACTTTATAAGCAAGAGTATGAAATAAAAACCAAGTAGGTTCTCCCCATTTCATTTTTTTTGGTTGTATTTCATCTTTTTTTTCTACAACTTCCGGTTTAGATTGATTATTTACATTTGGATTATATTGTCGTGTAAGTTGTCTAAATGATAATAATTGGCCCGTATTTATATTTGGTTGAGAATATACACTATTTTTATCATTTTTATTATATACCGTAAAATTCATTTTATTCATTATTCCCTATTATATAAATGTGAATATATTTAATTATAGCAAAAATATCCTAAATTTTTATTGCTTTTCATAATAAATATAAAAATATATGTATTATAATATATAATGGAAACGAAAGAAGAATTAATCAAAACAATCAAAGAATGGGTGAAAATGGATAATGATATCAGGAAGATTAGTAAAGAATTGACCGCTCGCAAAAATGAAAAAAAGAAATTGTCTGTTAAATTAATGGATACGATGAAACAAAATGAAATAGATTGTTTTGATATTAATGATGGTCAAATATGCTATACTAAAAAGAATGTTAAAAAACCAATCACAAAAAAAGTATTAATGAATATTTTATCTAATTTTTATAATGGTGATATAGCAAAAGCAAATCATTTGAATAATTATATTATTGAAAATCAAGAGGAAGTAGTGAAAGAAACAATAGAACGTAAAATTACTAGTAAATAACTACTATACACAAGACATATAACTACACTAAACCTAATTCAGGAATGGTATATTTATCCTCCTCTTTTACATATTTGGCTATAATTCTAGGATTTTGTTTTTCACTTAAAATATCCTCAGTATTATAGACATTATTATATTTATCAAGGTAATATACAATTCCCTTTACTTCTTCCGCAAATACTTCTAATTTATGGAAATTTCCACAAGGAACTCCATTATCGTCTACATTTTCCCCTTGTATTAATCCATTTGGAGTTCCTTTGGAATGAGTTCCACAAAATTCGCATCCCTCTTTTCTACGCCGAGTGCATTGTTCACCATTCGCACGTTTAGCACTACAACGATTTAATGATGGTATTGAATTTTTAATACGTTTGCGTTTTGATAAATCATCTTTACAAAGAGTAAATCTGGGATATTCATATACATATTCCATTAATTCACTCATTTTATTTTTATCGGATATTTCTAACTCATTTATTTTATTTCTGATTTGGTCTTTAAAACTAGTCACATAGGTTTCTATTTTCTTATTGATGCGTTTCTCCATTTCTGCTCGTGCTCGGATATTTAATATGGGAATTTATAAGGGAATTAGACGGAACTATATTATATTTACTCAATAATCTTTAATTCAATTTTTTATATTTTTTTCACAAATAATATAAAGAAACCACTATCTAATTCCATTCTTCTGGACGTTCTTTTGTTCCACCATCATATTTCACCGCATATTTATTATCAACCATATAATTATTTATATTAATATCATCAAGATACACCTCCGCTAGTAAGCGACCATATTTTTCAGTTTCAACATTTTTTAATATAATAATTTTGTTCAAAATTAAACTACTGAGCGCATCTCTGGCTCTTTTCGCCAATTCTTTTTCAGTAGCAGTTTTCCCTTTAATTTCAGGTGTATCAATACCATTCAATCTAACAGTAAACCGATAAACAGGACCATCCGTATTAGGTAATTTGGCGGCTAAAGTGAAAGTATCTCCATCATAGACTTTTACAACTTTACCACTTGTAATTGGTGGAATGAATGGTATAGTATTCTCATATGTAATTTTGTCTAAATACTCCATATCGTTATATATATATGAAAATATATTAGATACGGCGTTTATTTTACATAAACAACCGCAAAATAAAGCAGCGCAAACATTTCGTAAACGGTTCATATTCATATAATTCAAATATAACTATATGAATGTATTCTTTTCTATAAATCAATTTTGTCTATTTATTGTGTTTTCTACTTTTTCTTTGTTTCTTCGATTTTCTTTGTTTCTTTGATTTTCTTTTTCCACCCCTATTCTGTTTAAATGGTATTATTGTAAAATTTCTAGTTTTTTCAGTTCGTATATTCCTGCTATGTATCTTACCATTTGAATGTTTGATAGTAATAATACCATTATTACATGATACTTCCTCAATATCGGTAAGTGTTATAGCCCTTGAGTCGTTAGGGTCGTTAGGACCTATCCTTATATTATAAAGAAAATCATTACGTCCTGCGCGTTTCAACGACATATATTGTCTGGCAAACTCATTACAATTATCTAGGTTCAACGGATGAAAATTCGTTCGAAATTCGTCCATTTGTAAATGTTTATATATTATACAAAAATATATTTTTCTAAATAATACAATCAAATATAAATATATATTTATTTATATAAACGCACAAGGCATTACCATCCTTTCTCACTATCTGGTGTTGATGTATTATAGACATAATTATTATATAAATTGGTAATCAATTCATTAAAATCATAATCTTCAATCAAACAATGTTCCCACGTAAAACTATCATAAATATAAATCATATTATAATCTTCTGATAAAGGGTTTGTTCCATCAAATATTTCTCGATTGGTTGGTCCAACATAACTATATTTATCGTTATTCGTCGCATCTAATAATCTATCATCTTGATAATGTCCATAGCAACACATATCCCAATGACCAAATTCGCCAGTATCTTCATCATAACATGTAACTTTATTACACACATATTCATTATCGGGGTCGATTGGCCAATCATCAGACATAAATCCACCAGACATATATTTCACTTGTAAAATACGTTCCAAGGTTGGATGTATAGGCCAAAACGACGGGTCAGCAGGAGAAGCAGATTCTAAATGGTCTCCACCAAATACTTTGCTTCCATCACCTCCGCATATAAAATCTTTCCAAGCATCCCAACCTTCATCAGGCATTACTCCATATTCAGGAACACTTTCATAATCACTATTTAATATACTATGTTGAAGCATCATTAACAATACATTGTCGTAATCACTATTACAAACATACGTACATTTGGTATCTTCAAAATCAACGGAATAATTTCCATTCTCATCTACCGAAGTACAATCATCCGATGGTAAAAGAATACTCGAACGATAAAATTCTTTCAAATAAAATATCCAATTCTTACACAAATCTAATTGACCTTCTACATCATTTATATATCCAGCCTCTCGTAAATAATCCATCGCATCACAACCAAATACTCCGCCGATTACACCGTGTGCCGCCGCGTGAGCAGCATACGGAATTTCGTGTAAAAAATCAGTAATTTGGTCATATTCTAATAATGTATAATGTGAATTACAAGTAGGTAATGTTTTATCTATCGATGTATAACGTGCTATATATTTGGAAGGATTCACATTCCAAGGAGACCGCATATATCCATACGCATAATATAAATCATCAAAATCCGTATTCATATCTACTTCCAAATTTTCCCATCTACCATCAGGAATGCGTCCATCATCTACTGAATTTTGTGAATATAGCCATCCCCAAGTATAATTATTCGGTAAAGGCAAAGAACCAAATGTATCTTTTGTAAAGATAGGCGAATCCCATACCGCAATATTGCTGGCGGTTTCAATGGTAAAATCCCAATAAGGTAAACTAACTGATGGGTCAACTGATTGCATAGATACTTCAAATATGTTCGTCATTTTTATATGTTGTGCTGCGAAACCATTACCTTCGTGTATATGGTCTGAATGTATCCACGCCGCGTTGAAATAATGAAAATTCAAGAGATATTTATAGCTATGAAATCCCGAACCATATAATTCCTGACCTTCGTCTTCATCATATTTCCAAAGACTCCACATTGCTTCCATCGTTTTATCTAAATCATCATCAGTTAAAGCACGTATTTCACGTCGAACATACATACACATAAAATAACCATCATTGTAATAACTACTATATAAATTACTTTTGGAATGATATTGATATACTTGAACTTTATATGTAGAAGTTAATGGTTTACATCCGAATGAAAAACTATCTTCCGTATTTTTACCACTTATACATTCGTCAGTTACAGTATCACATATGGTGTATTTGTAATAATAATCGCCCGAATTTGTTGTGTCACTAACATTCAACCACATTGTCGCATGTGGTTCAACAATACCTTTATAATTTTCTAAAAATTTATATTTATAAATTTCACTAGGATTTTTATCGAAATAAGATAATGTTGAATAACCGTGACGATATGATGTGAAATGTATAGATGTTGTAAAGCCTTTACCTGTAGGGTTTGGTGTAGGAGATTGAGTAGATACATAAGTAGGTGTTATGGTATCTTCTTGAACAAATATTTTTTGAATAGTTGGAATATTGGAATTTGAATATAAATCGGTTGATTGGGTTGACGTAGTAAATGTCTTATTTATAACAGTTAAATAAATGAGTGTAAATATACCCGCAGAAAAAAAAGATGCTAGAAACATTTTATAATAACTGAATGATTTATGTGCGTCAGGTATTTCTTCCGGGTCATCTTCTTTTATTTGTATATATTGTTTTAATTTGTATGTTCCATAATTCATTTTATATAAATATACAGAGAATTATATTTATATATGTTTGATATAGTAAATAATGAATTTTGTTATAGGAAATAATATAAATACATAGAAGATTACTATATAAAAAATGTTATTTTTATATATTTTATTATGTTGTTCTGTTTATTCAATAGATATCAAACCAATAAAACAATGTATAAATTGTAAACATTTCCGATTAAACCATCCGTTATCAAACCCCGAAAATGGAAAGTGTTTATTATATCCAATCATAAACACAAATAAAAAAAATCTAATTTCTATATACATAAATGAAATAGATTATGAAAGATGTATCGTTGTTAGAAATAATGAAGAAATGTGTGGTAAAAACGGTAAGTATTATGAGGATAGAACTGGAAATTATGAGGAAATGAATGAATTTTTAAAAAAGATAAGAAAAATGTTTCCGAAAAATGACGAAATGGATTTTCTTAAATGCCCGAATTTGATACTATAACTACAATGTCTAAAATAATTTATATATTTTCTTATAAATTTCAGAAGCATCCACACAAGCAGATTTTAAATGAGTTCGAACAGTATCTTTGTCCGCATTTTTATTATAAGCTATACGAATTACACTATCGCTATTATGCGGATGATATTTTTTAAATCCACAGAAAGATAATGTCTTTTCTTTCATGTAATATTGTTCATATAATAAATATTCTAAAACTTTACCAACTGTATAATCTTCATTTTCTAAAATAATATCGTAAGAATTCGCAACAGTAGTTTCACTAACATTTATAGGCACAATATCACTTTCAATAGATTTAATCAAATCTACCATTTTATTTTGTAAAATAATACACGCTTTTTTAATAATTTCAATGTTTTCATAGATACCAATACTTTGAATTACAAAATCAAAACTATCCGCAACATAACTACGTTGAGCATCTAATAAATAGAAATTCTTTTTATGAAATTGTATTTCTTCCTGTGTAGCACCATTCGCCTTCATTTGTTGTTCATGGTCTTCCCATGCTTTATTTGCGGCTACACCATCCACTGTATTACCATATGAGCATTTGGAAACTACATTAAACATACTGTTTTGTTTCGCACTCGCAATAGAGAATTCCGCCGATAATTTTAATTGTTCGCCTGGAATACTATCACCAATTTTAGGTCGTAATCTAGCAAACTCAATAAATGAGTTTGTTCTAGCATTAGGAGGAAATATTTTACGAATTTCATTTTCAACTAAATAATTATCATTGGTTTTATTTCGTATTTTAAAATGTTCACTGGTTACATAAATAATATGGTCTTTATCATTCGTAACATCCACTTCCAATACATATTTACCAGGCAATAAATCCAAATCTGTAATATGAATCGGAATACAACTTAATCGGTGCTTCAAAATTTCATTATGAAGACGAGATGTATTTACAAGAATATTACATTGATTTTCTGCGAATGTTTCAGTAATAATAACATTGATTGGTATATCAGACAATACTGTTCTACGAATAGAATTCGCTAAACTAACATTTACACCCGATAAAGTAAATGAGTATATGCCTGATTCTTCTGAGATATTAGAAATTTTGGGTTCCATCGATATAAATTATAGGTTGATTATTTTATATATTTTATTATTTAATTCAATTTTCTTAGAACAAAATATATTCGTCAATGAAATCTAATCTTTCTTGTGTAGTTAATAGTCCCCATATAAATTTTATTTTGTTCTCTGTTTTATAAGTCAATTTGTTATGAATATTCTGAAATACATATTCTATGATATCAGTTTTACATTTCATAGATAAGGTATAATTTCTACGCAAAAATAATTCATATGTGTATTCAACACCATATATTGGAGCGACTTTACCATTATTACAAAACCGTATTAAATCACACAATAGAACAGACGAATTGTATTCAGTATAATATACATCTTCCACAAATTTGAATTCACGGGTATAACTTCGAATATCATGTAATAAGCGCAATGGTTGTTTTTGATAAGTATATGGAATAATATGATTGATAATAATGTCGTCTGGTATTTTTTTTAATAATTCTTCATACATTTATAATATATCCACAAATAATTTATAAATTGTTTCGTAAATAAATTAAATAATAATTATAATTATAATTATTATGATACGACCTGGTGTAGGAGTATTAGTTATATTAAATTATAATAATAATATATTGTTAGGAAAAAGAAAAAATTCACATGGACATGGAGAATGGTCATTTCCTGGTGGACATTTAGAATTAAATGAAACACCAGAAGAATGTGGAAAAAGAGAACTATTTGAAGAAACGAATATAGATTTACAATATTTTAAATCAAGTGAAATAGGTTTTACAAATGATATATTTTATGATGTTAAAAAACATTATATAACAATATATCAATTGTTTACTATTGATAATATGATAGTTCCTGAATTGAAAGAACCTGATAAATGTTTTGAATGGAAATGGTTTGATATGAATAATTTGCCTGAACCACTATTTTTATGTGTGAACAATTTTTTTAACAAGTATTCAATACGTAAATAATTTAATAATTAAATATATATGTCTAATATGAATATTTTAGATTTTTCTACTTATATTTTTGATTTAGACGGGGTTATTATAAACTCTGAACCGATACATTATAATTGTTATAAAGAAGCTCTATTGCGCATTGTTGATTATAATTTAGATTGGAATGAATACTGTAAAATTCATCATTCATTAGATAATTCTTTCGAAAAAATATTTCCTGAAAATTATGAAAATATATATAATCTTAAAAAGGAATTATATAAAAATGAAATCAATAATATAAATTTAATCGATGGATTTTATGATTTTTTCAATTTACTTATAAAAAACGGTAAAATAATATGTATTGTAACCGATGCAACCGATGAAATAATTGAATTGATAAGTAAAAGGTTTCCCTTTTTAAAAAAATGTAATATTATAATTACAAGAAATTCAAGTAAAAAAAGAAAGCCCGATAGTCATTGTTATTTATCATTATTAGATAAATTACCAAAAGATATAGAAAATCATCATATTATCGCATTTGAAGATTCATATAAAGGATGGATTTCTGCTACAAACGCAATATATAACTGTATATTAATAAATAATGAAAACTATGTATATTATAATATGATCAACGCAGCAAATAAAATGAATGATTTTAAAAATATAAGTGAGTTGTTATTTAAGCTATCATTTAATTACCTACCATTTTATATTTCCTCCAAAACGCATCATCGAGATAAATGGTTGAAATTACAAACAATGTATCCAATTGTAGCAAATTGGATACATATTAATAAAAATAAAGAGGAAATTAATACAGAAGATAAAGAATATATTTGTAATGTAATTCAAGATGATATTAATAGTTCAGTATTTGGAATTTTATACTTAGAAAAAAATGAAAAAGAACATATAGGTTCTTTAATAGAAATCGGACTATTATTAGCGAATCAAAAAAAAATATATATTTGTGGAGATAATATTTTCAAAGACGAAGTATTATTCAATTTCAAAAAATATTTGAATTTTTCTCATATTAATAATTTTGATTTAAATAAAGTATTTATGAATATTCAATATGATATGAATGAAGATTATCAAAAATTTATAAAAAAAATTAATCACCATCAAATAGATATAATATCAAATCAAATACAAAATAAAAATGAAAACATAGATATTATTGATTATATTGTAATTAGCGCTTCTGGTAAAGGGTCTAGATTATTACCAATAACTCAACATATCCCAAAGTTATTAGTGAATGTTGATAATTTAAATATATTAAATAAAATTATAAATTATTGGAAAAAATATTCAAAAAAATTTGTAATAGTAATTGATTCAAAATATAATGAAATAGTTGACTTTTATCTAAAATTAACAGATATTCAATATGAAATTATAAATGTAGATTGTAATGATGGCCAAGAAAATAGTTATACAATACATAAAGCATTACAAAATAATAAATTTATAAATAAAAAAATTTTAATAACATGGTGCGACATATATCCTGAAACAATTATACCTATCGATATATTTGATACAACAAATATTATATTTACTTATAAAAATTTTGGAAGATATGATGCGATAGATAATATGATAATAAAAAAACCTTACGGAAATATTATAGGCATCTATTATTTCGGTTCATTTAAACAAATTAATATTTTTGAACCTAAAATGGATATATGTGATTGCTATAAGGAAAATTTTGGAGATTTTAATAGTTATGAAATCGAAGTTTTAACGGATATAGGTGATTATCAAAAATTATGTTATTATATAAATAATAAAACAACAAAATATAGTACTAGATATTTCAATCAATTAACAGATTTACCAAATAATATCATAGAAAAACAATCTACATGTGAATATGGAGATAAAGTAATTATTAATGAAATGGCTTTTTTCAAATATCATACATTGAATAATATACCCGAAATTATAGAATTTAAAAATAATTCTTATAAAATGAAAAAAATATTAAATGCTAATAATTTAATAAATGTATTTAACAATTCCAACATAAAATTACAGCAAAATATTATATTGTCGTTATTAACTGAAATTGAAAAAATACATATTGTTGAACATTATACAGTAGATAAACGACAATTATTCAATGATATTAGAATTGAATTCTATGATAAAGTTATTTATAGGTTAGATAATATACGTACTTTATTATCTTATTTTAATTTTGTTAAATCAGTAAATAATGTTCCTATTCGGTATGATCATACATACATAATTGAAGAAATATATTCAAATATAATGAATTATTTTTTAGATAAAAATACTTACAATACAATACACGGAGACCCGCATATGTCGAATATTTTGATTGATGATATAAATAATATATGGTTTATAGACCCAAGAGGATATTTTGGTAATACAAAATTATTTGGATTAAAAGAATATGATATAAGCAAAATTATATATTCTTTGAGTGGATTTGACCATATTAATAATAATGATAATCATTTTTTTATTATAAACGATACAAATAACATTATTGTAAATATTACAAATAATATTAATAATTTTTTACATTTATTTAATAACTACAATAAAAATATTTTGATATATATGACTATACTACATTGGTTTGGTTTAACAGATTATTCTAAAAATAATATACATAAATGTATTTCTTCATATTATTATGGAATTTATTTATATCATTTATATTTTGTAAATACTTAAATATATATTGATTATATAATATAATGAATATATTAATTACTGGAGCTGCAGGGTTTGTAGGTTCTAATATATTAAACGAATTGAACGATGGTTTAAATAAAATAACAGTTTTTGATAATCTTAAAACCGGTTATATAAATAATATAGCGAAGAATGTTAATTTTATTAATATAGATTGTTCAGACGAAAAAATTTTAGATATGGACTTATTTTTTGATTGTATTATTCATGTTGCCGGTCAAGCTAGTAAAGAAGGTAGTTTCGAAGATGTAATATATGATTTAAACGCGAATACTAAATCGACATTAATATTATTAGAATACGCAAAAAAAATTAATTGTAAAAGATTCATTTTTATCAGCACAGTATGTGTATATGGCGGAACATCAAACCCTGGTATTTATAATGAAGATAGTGAAATTAAATACGATACATTTTATTCTATACATAAATATACAAGTGAAAAATATTTAGATTTATACAAAAAACATTACAATATAGATTTTACAATTTTTAGATTATTTACATGCTATGGTCCAGGACAAGATTTAACAAATATGTCGAAGGGGATGGTTAGTATTTATTTAAGTCAGTTTTTAAACAAAAACCCAAATGTTGTTATCAAAGGTAGTTTAGATAGATATAGAGATTTTATATTTGTCAATGATGTAGCATTTATAGTAAAAGATTCTATCAAAAATAAATTACTATTTAATGATATATTTAATTTAGGTAGCGGTGTAAAAACAACTATTAATGAACTACTAAACGTTATGATACGCCATGGTAATTTCAATAAAAATATAATAGTTGAAGACGAAATTATTGGTGATATGATAGGATGTGTTGCTAATAATAAAAAACTTAGAGACATTTATAAAGATTCTTTTACATTTACAACACTAGATGAAGGTATACGTAAAATGATAAATTTTTATACAAACTCGAATAAATAGTTTTATTATGAATTGTAAAAATTTTGTAAAATACTTATTAACTTTTGATCATTTTTATGAGTAATAATAGTATTTCCATCATGATATAATATATTATCATCACATATTTTTAATATAGGTTGTTCTTGATGCAATAATAAATAATATGGCCCGGAATCAGCACCCAAATATAAGTCGCAAGTATTACAAATGTTTATAAAATTATCAAAATTTGGTCTATTTTTTATTCTATCATTACATTCTATTATATTATTATGAACGGGTAAATCCACACGAATAATATCTTGAAATACATAACAAATTTTATTTTCAGTTATGCAGTAATTAAACAGAGTATCGTAATAACTTTTTTTAGTATTTTTGGACGACCATTTATTTGAATTTCTTATCCATATAGCAATTTTATTTGTTTTCATATTTTTTTCATTTTTTTTACAGATTTGAACATTATTAATGCACATATTTTTCATATTAGGTATTGTATGATATATATTTTCATCATTAATTCTATATAAACAAACATTACTGCATAAATTATTATAATTATAATTTCCAAATATATTTCTATACTTATCCCCATCAATATGTAAGGTATAAAATATATTAGAAAATTTCATTTCTAGTAAAATATTTTCATATATTTTACTGTGTATACCTCTTACATATACTAAATCCCACGCATTATTACCATAATAATTATTATCAGGAACACTATCAACCAAAAATGTCTCGGGGACAGCATGTGAATTACTAATTATTATGTTCTCATTATCATCTCTCGATTTTTCAGATATAGTTGATTTTAATTCTATATCATCAATTTCTATTATATGATCGCATAAATTATGTAAAAAACATTTTGTATTTTTAAAAGTAATACCAATACATATAATATTTTGTTGTTTTACTAAATTATAAAATGTATATACTATACTATTATATGCCCAAACGCGTAATCCATATTCTCCATCTATATAAGAAATAAATGCGTAATCTCCGTAATCGCTTCGTAATTTTACCAATAAATTTTTTATATCATTTTCATCATTAGATACTGTATAAATCATTATATAATATTTATATAATATATCTATAAATTGTTTCGTAAAAATATATTTATAGTATATAATGCGTTCACAAAAACGTCGTTCTATGAAAAAACGAACACCAAGATATCAAGGTGGGGACAAAGACGTATCTAAGTGTATGGATACTAAGTGTAATGAAAAAGATAAAGAAAAAATATATGAAGAAACAAAGAAAATGTTTGAAAATTCATTCATAGAAAATGAAAAAATACTAAAAAATAAAAAAAAGTCATTAACAGCAGAAGAAAAAGAAAGTATCGAAAAATATAGCAAACTTATTAAAAAAACATTAAAACGAATGAACAATATTACACATAAAAAAAAACAACTCAAAACAATGACTGATAGTTGTGTACAGAATTATTGTAACAAAGGTTGTTTAGGGACAATATTTGAAAAAGGCAACCCTTCAATATTACCAAGAGCGATTCATAAAAAATATAAAGGAAATAAATCACTATTAGATAGTTTAACCCAAACACGTAAATCATTATTTGGTAAAAAAGAGAATATATTAGAAGATGATTTTTATGAGAAAATGGAAAAGAAAGTAAAAAACAAATTAGAAAAAGAAGGAGCTATTTCTGGGTGTGTCCAATATTAACATTATAAATCATTTGTAAATATTTTTATAAATGAATTGTTTCGTAAAAAATAATTAAAAAAATAAATATACGTATAATAAATGATTGTTTTAGTCTATGGAGGAAATGGGTGGATAGGTTCTCAATTTATCAAAATAGTAGAAAGAGAACAGATTCAATATTTTATCGGAAAAAGTAGAGTAGATAATAACGAGGAACTCATAAATGAAATTAAAACAATAAATCCAACTCATATTGTATCATTTATTGGTAGAACGCATGGTAAAATCGGCGATAAAACATTTTCTACCATTGATTATTTAGAGGAAGAAGGTAAATTAGTAGAAAATATTCGTGATAATTTATATTCACCATTAATACTCGCTGATATATGCCGACAATATAATATTCATTATACATATTTAGGCACTGGATGTATATTCAAATATGACGAAGAACATCCATTTGGTAAAGAAATCAACGGATTTACCCCAAGTTCTCTTCCTAATTTTTTTGGTTCTTCCTATTCTATTGTAAAAGGGTTTACCGACCGTCTTATGAAATTGTACTCGAACAATGTATTAAATTTAAGAATTAGAATGCCTATTACCGATGAAAAAAATCCGCGCAATTTTATTACCAAAATAACGAAATATGAAAAGATATGTTCAATTCCAAATTCGATGACCGTTTTACCTGAATTATTACCATTTGTTATTGATATGATGAAAAGGAAAATAACTGGAACTATAAATTTCACAAATCCTGGACTTATTAGTCATAATGAAATTTTAGAAATGTACAAAGAAATTGTAGACCCTACATTTACTTGGTTGAATTTTTCACAAGAAGAACAACGTCAAATATTAGCAGCAGACCGTTCAAACAATTATTTAGATACTACATCCTTAGATATTTTGTATCCAAAAATTTTACATATTAAAGAATCTGTTCGTGAAATGTTAATTGGATATAAAAAAAGTCTACCAACCAAACCAAATTTATTAATAACTGGCGGTTGTGGATTCATTGGTAGTAATTTTATAAACAACTATTTCCCCAAAGATAAAATAAATAAACTAATCAATATAGATGCGATGTATTACTGTGCGAATGAAGAGAATATCGATGAAAATATACGAAATAATTCAAATTATATTTTCAAAAATGGAAACATATGTAATTATGACTTTATTGAAAAAATACTAAAAGAATATGAAATTACACATGTTATACATTTTGCCGCGCAATCGCACGTTCAAAATTCGTTTGATGATTCTATACAATTCACTTATGATAATATTTTGGGAACACATACATTATTAGAAGCGTGTAAAAAATATGGAAAAGTACAAAAATTCATACACGTATCCACCGATGAAGTATATGGGGAGTCAATGAATACCATTGAAGAAAATCATAAAACGGAACATTCTATATTATGTCCAACCAATCCATATGCGGCTACCAAGGCAGGAGCAGAATTATTAGCACAATCGTATAATCATTCCTTTAAATTACCCATCATCATTACTCGAGGTAATAATGTATACGGTCCAAATCAATATCCGGAAAAATTAATTCCAAGATTTATAAAATTATTGAAAGAAAACACAAAAGTAACGATACAGGGTGATGGTAGTAATGTTCGTGCGTTTTTACATGCGAATGATACTGCGAGTGCTTTCGAAACCATTTTGGATAAAGGTGTAATCGGTGAAATATATAATATCGGTTGTGATGATGGAATGGAATACTCGGTAATTGAAATTGCGAAAATATTGATAAAAATGATGAAAAATACGGATAATTATGATGAATGGATTGAGTATGTAGAAGACCGACCATTTAATGATAAACGATATTATATTAGTAATCAAAAATTAAGAGATTTGGGTTGGGAAATAAAAGAAAATTTTATGGAAAGTTTACAAAAATTATGTTAGTAGCATTTTTTATGATACGTAGAATACATATAATGTGTAGCAATCATTGGAATACTTACTGGATAAGTTAATCCCGCTATAATTCCAAACGCATAATTACCAAACAAAGTTTTCAACATTTTATTATCTGTAATGGGAATTCTATATTTGTCCATATAATCAATTTCCAGTGCGGCTGAATATAAACCAATCATTGTGCTGGTTGGTAAAATATATGGAAGGAATTGAGCATATAATAACTTCATTTGGTAAGAAATATGCATGTATAATTCATATACATGTATACTGTTTAATTTATTTATATTATTATTTATTTACAAAACTGTTTCAATAATGTAGCACAATTAGGTGGTAAATAAGTATTTTCAGCCATAGGGATTTTAATCATAGAATGAAATTTTTTATCCCTATTGAATAAATCGGTTGAATTTTTGATACAGTTTTTAATATTTTCATCATTCGTGTATTCTTCTTTATTATATTGCTGATGAGAAAAGCTTTTAATCTTCTTTTGGATAAAAGATACATCTCCAAAATAACTTAAATGCCAGCCACCTTTATTAAAAATACCAAACTTAGGCGCGTGTCTACATTCTTGAGGTGTTAAACCAGTTTCAAGTAAATAACCGTATTTAATCATAACCGAATAATACCATGGGTCTAAAAATTTACTGGACAAATTATAGTAGTAATAGGCTTGTTCTAATCTAAGAGCTGTAAAATTAGGGTCAACTTCTTTTACCTTTGCTAAATTATCAGGGTCCGGAATTTCATCCGCATCAGAAATAATAATAATATCTTCAGGATTTAATTCAATTTGTGCTAATCCTTGTTTTATCGCATTTCGTTGTGTGTATTCATTTTGCCATTGTTGGTCAGTTTTATAATCAATCTCCGGCTGTTTATATGGTAAATCGACGATAATATGTATTATTTTATCCGCATATTGTTGAAATAGTTTTTTATTTTTATTATAACTCAATTCTTTTTCAATACCTGAAAAAGTGTGTTTTGCTTCTACAATCACAAATTTATCGACTACTTTATTCAATATAGCCAATCTATACTTTAATAACTCTACTTCGTTCGCAAAAATAAAACAATCAATAATTTTCATTATATTCTTATTATACTATTCATTTTTATATTATTTTTCTAAATAATCATATTCTATTTTCAACCATTTATTATTTGGACGGTCTAGTAAAATTTTTCCCCAATCCTTATATTCGGGGTGTTTTTCAACATAATCTTTTACAACAAAAGGTTCTCCACAGCCACAACCAAATTTACCCAAAAATGTTAATTTTGCGGCTAATTCCGAATTTACAACTTTACTATCCGTGCAACCAAATGGATAAAAAGGTGGTCGTGTGGTTTTTTCCGCTTCTAATTCTACATGTTTACATATTCCTTTTGAATTCAATACATTTTTTTTTAACAATTCATCATAATGGTCAGCTAATATTTTTTTTGTGTTTTCCATATTTATTTTTTCTTTATATTTCTCATTTAATAAATCATTCAATCGTTTATTGCGAGAACCAGAAGATGTTTTTATATTATTGAAATCTTGGTCATTTGTTTCTTCTTTTCGTAATTTTTCACTCATGGCCGAATTCATTCCATAATAAACACCATTGTGGGTTCTCTGAATATGTTTTATATTTAATCCTAGTTCAAATAACATGATTTCATTCTCTTTTATATTTCCTAATAACCAAGAACACGCATAATCTCCAGCATTTTGTTCGCACATTATTTTTACATAATCATCTAATGTTTTTCCATATTGCATTGCTTTACGAATTCTACAAAAATAGGGTGTTCCAAATTTTGCTGTGAAGTTTGTCTTTCCTATAGTAGTCTCACACCCAATAATTCCACTGCTACATAAAAACCAATCTGTTCCACTCGCTATATATCCAGGTGCGGTTTGCATAACAAAACTATTCCCATTACACGGAGTCATATATAATATAATATTGAACATTTGGCCTGTAGCAAAATCGCTATGTGTATTATGACCCATTACAATGTCCCCTTTTTCGGTTGAATTTCCACAGGCAATAAAGGCACTGCATCTTTCTGGCTTCTTTTTTTTAAATACATCATACATAGACAATAATGAATTCCAACCGATTACTATATCTAATGTAATATCTACCTTTCCATATTTGGCTCCTTCTGCGATTCCTTTTAATTCTAAATAGTATTCAGGAAAATATTTTTTTATTTTAGGTGTAATCAATTGTTTTGTTTTATGAAGATATTTATCCAACGATATATGTAAATCATTTTTTACTAGAAATTTCAAGACTTTCTCTATTTTTTTTATTTCGTTTCGCAATAAATAACCATGCGCAAAACCCATTTCATAAGGTTCTCCATATATCTGTGTAATGATCCATCCTTCTTCTTCTTTGATGATTCTTCCGTTGATTATTTTTTTTATTTCGGTTTTCTTCCTGGTAATATTTTTATGTATTTTGTTTTTATTTGTATGAACCATTATAATATGTAATCACATATTATAATTTCACAATTATATTACTAATTTTGCTTTAGACACCAACAATACGGCCAATAATACAAAAAATAAAATAAACGGTAATAATACTAAGAACCATGCGATAGATGACGCACCTGACCTACACATTAAATTTAATAACCATGTCCAAAATAAAATATAAAGAACTTTAATTACAAAAACTAAAACTGTGCTCGATACATCACATGTATAACTTCCTAAACAATAAGTGTTAATATTTCCATAATTATGAATACCCATAACTAATATCGCAATTGTCGATATCACTAAATATACTTTTGCTGGTAAACATAATTGTTGTAAACCTACGATAGCCATTATGTAATAACAATAGAAAAATTATTATTACAATACAAATATTTTATACAATTGCGGTTGCGCCATAATTACTTGTATGTGAAATTATATCATTGTTTACATTTTGAACGCCACTAAATGTATTGTATTGATTCATCGCACCTCCTATAGTTCCAAAATTACTAAACACATTTGTATTTGCGGAACTGCCTAACATTAATCCGGACACTCCTCCCTTCATTTTTTTAGAACGACGACTTCTACCACCAGTTAATTTGGGAAAAAAACGGTCACTTGTAACCGCACTAGGTGCTGATGGGTCGTTATTATGATTGTTTAATGGATAATAATGTGAAGTTGATAATTGATTAAAATTAGAAGCGCCGTATCCTCCTTTCATTTTACGCGATTTTGATTTTTTATGATTGCGTTGTTTTTTACTTCGTTTGTTTGAACGATTTTTCATATATATTATTAAAATATATTTTATTCAATATCAACGTGCGTTAACATATGTCTTCTGCAACATACATTATGTAATCCCAATTCATCTAATACTTCTCCTTCGGGAGTTTTATCTTTTTTTTCAATGGATAAATAAACTACTTTGTCTACATTTAACCCGTTCGCTAATTTTTTCTTACGAACTTCTGCTAAATAAAATCTATATTTGTCGGCTAGTACATTTCCACAAGTAAAACATTTGATTGGAATGATCATTTTTAAGTATATATAATAATATATTTGTATATTTATTCTTCGTTAAATAATATTATTTTCAATTTTTTATTCTCTTTAATATATAAATCGTATGAATAAAAATATAATTGTTATAATATCATTGTTCGTATTAATTGTTCTAACTTTAGCGATTGATGTATTGTTTATCAAAAATACATTCGAAGGGATGAACGCCGTTCCTACAAACGCACAAATCTATGCACAATCCGCACAACAAGCCGCAACAGAAAAAGGGTTTTCTTCTGGGTTTGCTGGCTCAGGCAGTGTAAATGATAATTCTAAAGCGCAAAAAGCGATTGATTATCAAGGTTTATATGGAAATACTGCTCCTACTGAAGACGCATATAACAAACTTACTAAATTCAATATGAATAATTATAATGTAGAATACCATGATGACATTCAAACTATACTGGCGGAAGAGGACGGTTATGGTTTATCTACAAAAACAATAACCGTGAAAGACCAAAGTGGAAACACTATTATTTTACCTTTTCCTGAAATACAAGGTAGCACATTATATAATGAACCTGGTAGTTATCGTTTTGGGCCATCATCATATGTTCCATCATATGAAGATAGTGTTTATTTATCACGCACTATGATTGATTTATCTGCGAATAAACAATCAAGCGACAAAAATATTATAGCAAATGGATTTTGTGATAGTTTAAAAGATTTTCCCGATAAATTAGAAGACCAATGCAGACTTACTCCACTTAATAATTGTGCGTCTACTTCGTGTTGCGTATTATTGGGTGGAAAAAAATGCGTCGCAGGAAATCAACAAGGCCCTTATATTCGAGCCAACTATAGTGATATTTTTGTTAAAAACAAGGACTTCTATTATTATCAAGGCAAATGTTATGGTAATTGTAATTATAATCCAAGGGCACCTACTAGATAAATTCATATCCTTTGGTTGTTTTTTTACGTTGTTTACCGTTCAATGTATTCTTACCTGAATTATCATGGTGTATTTTATCATGACAATTTTTACATATAGAAACTAAATTCGCTTTATGGTTTTTATGAAAATGACCGATGAACCCATCTGTATCTGCTGTATGTTGTTCTTCTAAGTGATGAGTTTCTTCCGCTATTTCATTTTTACATACTTCACATATACTTCGTATTTTATTCACATTATAAGTAGAAGATTTAAAATTTAATTCACCACGTGTTTCGGGAAAATATTTATTTCGTATAGCATATGCTTTGTCTAAGAATTCATCCGTTAAATACAATGATTTACATACTTCTAGCCCATAGGTCTTCGTTCCGGGTCCATCTTTTAATTTGCGGTCATATACTAGCGCGTCTTTTTCACGGTCATATATAACAGACATATGGTTCAATGATAATTTGTTCATCATCTTGATTTCATCATAGTTTATAATTTCGTGAAAATGCGTCGCAAATATAAAAGAAGCGTCTTTGTCGTGTAAATCCATCAATCCCGCAACAAATATACTTAACGCACTTTCGGTTTCTGTTCCTGAACATAATTCATCGCCCAATATTAAACTCCGTTTATCCGCCATCTTTAATATAATTCGTAATTCAGACATTTCAACCGCAAACGTAGACAACCCTTTAAAAATATTATCATTTCCTAAGATACGCGAAAAAATAGCGGTATATGGTTTAAATTGAAAACGAGAACAAGGAACATACATACCCGACTGAGCCATAATAATTGAAATACCCAATGCTCGTATAAAACTGGTTTTTCCTACTGCGTTTGTTCCATATAACAACATTCCGCTTTTCTCATTTCCTAAACATATATCATTTGTTACATATATTTCATTTTGTTGAATATGTTCAATTAAACAGTGTCGTAATTCTTGCGCAGATACAAATGATTTTTTATTATTTACAATTTCGGGCTTACAATATTTATAATTTTTTGCGATATAGGTTTTACATTGTAAAATATCCACATTCGCGATATAATTCGCCAATTGTTCTAATGATGGAAGCCAGTTATCCTCAATCTTTTTTAATATTTCTAGATACGTTTCTCGGATTACAACATCGATTTCATCTTTAATGGTAATTAATTCTTTACATATTTTTTGTAATACGGGAATATGTATTTCCTCATTTGCCGATGATGCTACACCGAATTTAATATCCTTTAGATAGAATGAAAATTGTAATTCCGTATTGTGAAATGAATAGTCCGCATCTTTTTCCAATTTCGCTTTGATATAATTTTTCAATATATTTGCGCGTGTTTTTGTGATTTGTAAAAATAAACCCGACTTTTCTGTTTCGTGTGTTTTAATAAATTCTATATCGCGATTTTGTCCATTAGAATACATAAATTCATTCAATTGTTTTTTCACAAATTCAAATATCGCAATTTTTTCATAATGGTGTTTGATTAAATCATCCAACGGTTGTGAAATACCTTTTTTAATAATATTATTTTCAAACGAAGTTAGCGATTGAATATTTTTACAATCTTCCAATACAAAATGATTATCTAAAAACTCATTGATTTGAAGACATAAATCGTTAATATAGTGATATGAATTAATTTGTTCTTTAGTTATATCTTTACATAAATAATCCGTTATTTTCTTATTTTCAGCCAAACAGATATTTAAATTATGAATGACGCCAATCGTTTTATACAATTGATATATGGATGATGGATATACTTTTAATACTAGCAACTGCCGACAAATTTTTTCTATATCTCGTATTTGGGATAGTTGTTTGCGAAACATATCAATAAAATATATATTCTCTGATTGTAGCATATATTCAATCATATCATACTCTTGTTGTAGCCATGTTTCATTCGTAGATGGATTCAACAACATCATTTTAAAATTTCGTTTACCAATAGGAGAACAACATTTATTTAATAAAGACAATACCGACGATAAATTACCGGTTTTTTTACCATCGATACTAGAATCATCAATGATATTCAATTGTTTTAATGTATGATTTGCTAATAATAATCTATCAGATGTATTATTGAATTCCGGAATGGAAATTTTACGAACAATGTTTTTATCGTGCTCTTGAATATAATTTAATAAATAGCAAAACGCTTGAGTAGCCATCGTATTCATTTGAAATTCTCTGCATACATTCATCGCTTCTTCGCCGAAAAAGGTAGACAACATATGTTGAACATACACTTGCTTTGAACAAGCGGCAATGGTTTTATTTTCAGTATCTCTGCTATCATAGATATGAATACTAGGGCACTTTACACCAATATATTGTAAAATCGTTCGGTTGATTTCTTTCTCTAAGGAAGATACAAATAATATTTCACTTGGAGAGAACACCGATACATATCGTTCCAATTCATCAAATGTCGTTGGATTTAAAATAAACGGCGTTTGGTATTCAAACATACTTGATTTCCCAGTAAAGATATTGATAGTTGAAACACCATAGACAATTGTATCTCTTGTTTTTGATACAGTAGATACATTTCTATCCATTGGTTTGAATGTATCTAGCCATATACACATTATATTATTGGTCATTACAGGAGAACTATCAGTTTCACACGATAAATAAGTAGATTGAGAACATACACTGTGTAAAACGCGTTTAATATTTTTTCCATCTTTTTCTTGAACATATACAACTGCTGTATAACCCGCCTCTATTATTTTGGGAATGTTTTTATCCAACATATATTCTCGGAAACCAGCCATAATCACTTGTTTTGAATTATACATGAGTTTTTTATCAGCATAGTTCAGTTGACAAATGATACATATGTCTTCTATTTGACTTTCTAAAATAGTTCCTTTATCATCGCGTAAACCATACAATTCAAAGAAAGCACCTACCTGTAGTAATACGATGGTTTTTTCACCATATATTTTCGTATATTGTTTTGTTAAATCTAAATATTCCTTCATAATTTTATTAGTTTCCACGGGTTCGGCTTCTTCTTTTTTACTCATATTTAGCGTATTATCACTTATAATTATAACCATTTATGTTTATATTATTTTCAATTGTAAATAAAGTGATAAAATTGAATTATTTTTTCAAAAATTATATACAGATAATTTAAATACAACAACAATAAAAAATAAAATGGTTAAAATTCATATTGAACAAGATAATAATTTTGAATATGGGTATTACTGCGACCTTGATACTAGTAATAATCAATTCGAATTACCACCTATAAAACATACAAATTATAATAATATTGTTCATAAAATTCATAGAATCAATACTGATTATTACAATACTCATTATTACAAATTAGATAAATACTTACAAGAAGAATATTGTGTATATAATCAACAAGAAGACAACACTATCGAAGAATTTAAAAATATCATGGTAAAAAAATATGTAGGTAATATTCATACATTTATGACTGCGTTAACCATAACAACTAGTGGATTATTATTATATATGTTATTAGTATAAGAGCAAAAATAAAAAAGTAAATGAGGGCATAGTGTATGTGTTCTTATTTACTTTTTTATTGAATGAAATATGGGTATTTCAATTTATCAGAAACATCTAAAAATGCTCATATTTCTTCTTTTCCATTCAAAAAATTGTGTAATAAATTTTCAGGGTTATGATTTTGAACTTCTCCGCAAATCATTACACAACTCTCATACATTTTGCGCAACACATCGTTCGGCGCGGATGTTCCTACTTTAATTAAACCACGTTTGATTAAATATTTTTTTATATCGGCGATAGAATCTTGCTTTAACAATTGGCATTTCGTAGTAGTATTATTTCTTAATGTTTTATTAGACACTAGTACCGAAATTCTAGGCAAAACTTTTGATTTACCGATTTTATAAGTTCTCCTTACGATTCTTTTTTGTCTCATACATTTTTTTATTTTATTATTTTTTATCGCTTCTAATTTCGTCATCATTTGCTTCATTTCGCTCATTTTTTTAATGTTCTCTTGTATTTTATCAATTTTGTTTTCAACTATAGCATTCTCTACATTATTCAACCGTATTGGTTGAGCAGAATGAGGTATAGAAATGAATGAATTCGACGCAGGTAAAACTAGCGGTGTATTTTTCACAGTTTTATTCAGATAATGTTTATAAGTTGGTAAACTACCATTTTTTAAACATCCATAATTAGGTTGTATAGAAGACGAAGTTATACGAGGTTGAATAGTTACAGATGGGGTTGTTTGCGTAGGTACTTCTGGAAACTTTGAGCTAACGTCTTCAATCGTTTCAAATATAGGAATTGAATTTTCATACAATAAAGACATTTTTTCTGTATTATTATCATGAGGATAACGTTTGATTGTGCTATTTAAACGTTGTTGTTTTTCTTTTTCTTCATTTTCTTCAGTCAATTTCATTAAAAATTTCTTTGATTCTTCAAAATCACTTTCTATTTGTGAAATAGAATCGATTTCTTTTTGTATTTCATTTGTCGTATCTTTATGCTTTTCGCCAAATAATTTTTTATATTTATCTTCTTGATGTTGGCGAATCATTTTTAAAATCGATTTTTTTTTCAATGTGTTATCGCGTTTTTTTGGTGCCGCGGATTTTACTTTGATTTTACTATCGGTAGCATCTGATTTTTTTCTACTTTTATTTGCCGTCGGTATTTTAAACAATTCTGGATTTATAGTTATAGTTCTTTTATTATCACTCATTAAATATTATATATATAGTATATTTACATCTAACGAAATTAAATATACTATCAAAACTAATAAATTGCTAAATATTTTGGAAAATATAAAAACTAAATAAATAATGTATGTATAAACTGGTTATCCGTCTTCTTTTTGCGATTTTTCAAAAATGTTTCATAACCTTCATTCATATCATCCAGTGAAATCTTTTTACGACACTCTTTATCTTTACCATAAATACGACGACTATGAGATATCTTAACATATGTAAATAAGAGTTCCATATCTCTACCAAAATGTTTAAATACATCCTTTTTATCAGCAAACCATTTTTCTTTTATATCATCTTCTTTTTCAAAATTCCATTCGTGTTCCAACACTTTTTTCTTAAATATTTTCATCATTTCTAAAGAATTATAAGGGTCCATTTTAAACCTCCATATAAATCGCGATTCCAAACCACGATTCGTTTTAAAAAATGTTTCTTCTAATTCTTCTTCATACCCTGCGATAATAACCATCAAATTATCTTTATGGTCACTCAATGCTTCACATATCGTATCTAAACATTCCTTGGAATATATATCACTTTGCTCAGGGCTAGCCAATGAGTATGCCTCATCGATAAATAACACTCCACCCAAACATTCTTGAATTACCTTTTTGGTTTTAATCGCGGTTTGCCCCAAATATCCAGCTATTAAATCATTTCGAGTTACTTTCTTAAAGATATTACTTTTCAATACTCCTATTTTTGAATACATAATACCCAATATTTTTGCGATTTCCGTTTTTCCAGTTCCAGGTAATCCACATAATACAGTATGTTTAAATTCACTTACTTGTTTTCCTACGTGTAATTCTTGGATAAAATATAATAATTGGTCTAATATGGATTTTTTAAGGTTCTCCATCCCAATCATATTATTTAAATTTATCAAGTCTTCCTTTATACAATGTAGTGATTTCAAATCTATATTATAACTTGTATTTGCGTAATATTCATTATTTTCAACAATGGTTATTAAATCCTGTATATTATTAATTTTTGCGTTAATGACTACATTATATATTTTTTCAGGTTCAGTGAATGGTAATATTGCCGCAGGTGTTGGATTGAATGAAATATCTGTTTCGTGGTCTTTTTGCCAAATCGAGTATAAAGTATCCATACTTACTTTATCTTTTTGTGTTGTCGTAGCATTCCATAAAGAAGGTGAATGTGTATGATAATAATTATCACGATTATCTTTTTTTGTGGTTATTCCAGTAAAATTTTTATCATCTATATCATTAAAATGATAATTTTCGTTTATCAAATTTAAAATATTCACATAATCATTATATCTACAATGTCGAATCGTTCGATATTTATCCAAATATTCTATAAAATCTACTCCCATTTTATAACTCATAACTACTAATATCTATATAATGTATTTTGTTTATTTGCTTTATGTAAAATATATTATATCGATTTTTCAAAAACCACATAAAAAATTGAATTTGATATAATATTAGAATAAGTATTATAATATGAACTACGAAATGGACCCTTCAGTCGCTACTGTTGAAACCCCTAAAAAAATTAGAAAACCCAGAAAAGTGAAAATTAACGAGACGAAACCGATTGAAAATGATACGACTGTTCAATTAAAAGAAATTATTGAACAAGAAATTCATAAAAACGTGGAAACCATTCTCAAAGATAGTGCTTCTGATATAGGTCAATCTGTATTATCTCATATGGGTAATTATATCGAAGAACCGTATCATATTATAGAATCTTATTTTCAAGGTCAGCATTTGGAACGTCTGGTTCGTCATCAAATTGAATCATACAATCATTTTGTAAATTATCAAATTCAGCGAACCATTCAAATGTTCAATCCGGTCACCATTCATTCCGATAACGATTATGTAGCGAGCGAAGACAAATATTTATTAGAAGTGTTCATTTCATTTACTAATTTTAAATTGTATCCTCCACAAATACATGAAAACAATGGTGCTACGAAAATGATGTTGCCACAAGAAGCTAAATTGCGTAATTTTACATATGCGTCTACCATGACGTTGGACATCAATTTAAAATATGTTATTCGTAATAATGAAAACATGGATATTCCCAGAATTATCGAAAAAGTTTTACCAAAAATCAATATCGGTAAATTACCCATTATGTTGAAATCTTCCATTTGTGTTTTAACACAAAACAGACATATACATCCTCAATTTACCGGTGAATGTTATATGGATTGTGGCGGTTATTTTATCATCAAAGGTTCTGAAAAAACTGTTTTGGGACAAGAACGCGCTGCGGAAAATCGTGTCTATTGTTTTGATGGTAAAAATACGACCAAATGGAATTGGTTTGCGGAAATCAAATCTGTACCTGATTTCAAATGTATTTCGCCTAAGCAAATTGAAATGATGATTGCGAGCAAAAACAATGGTTTCGGAAACGGAATTTATATTACCATTCCTCGTATCAAAAACCCAATTGAACTGTTTGTATTGTTCAGAGCATTGGGTGTATTGAGCGATAAAGAAATTTGCGAATATATTCTATTAAACATTGATGATCCAAAAAATGTGGAATTATTAAAATGCTTACAGGCGTCTATCATTGATGCGAATAAATATATGACGCAAGAAGATGCTTTAAAACACATTACCTCCTCTGTTGCGTTCACACCTTTGAATATGGACAAGGAAACGGGCGCACGTAAAAAACGCGAATTTACATTAGAAGTATTGGACAATGATTTATTCCCTCATTGTCTTACTCTTCAACAAAAATTATATTTAATTGGCTATATGTGTAAAAAATTAATACAAACGAGTCTAGGATGGATTCCTCCTGATGACCGTGATTCATACTTAAACAAACGTATCGAATTAACCGGTACATTATTAAATAATCTATTCCGCAATTATTTCAATAAATTAGTAAAAGAAATGCAAAAACAAATCATTCGTGAAATTAATACGGGTTCTTGGAGGTCTACGGAAGATTATGAAAACATCGTGAACATGACGAATATATATAAAATTATGAAATCGACGACCATTGAAAATGGTATCAATCGAGCACTTGCTACTGGTGATTTCAGTATTAAACAATCGAACAGCAGTAAAGTAGGTGTAGCGCAAGTATTGAATCGTCTAACCTATGTTTCCAGTTTAAGTCATTTACGCCGAATCAATACTCCTTTGGAAAAAAGTGGCGAATTAATTGCTCCACGTAAATTACATAACACAACGTGGGGCTTCTTATGTTTAACTGGCGATACAGAAGTATTATTATCAAATCGTTTAACCGTTAAAAAAATAAAAGATATGAAAGACGGAGACAGAGTAAATACTGTAAATCCTGAAACATTATTAGATGAACCCTCTGATATACATTCATTCTTTAGTAAAATGCCTGATAAATTATTTGAAATAACAACTTATAGCGGACGAAAAATTAAAGCTACAGCCAATCATCCATTTCTAATCAATAATAACGGCAAATACGAATGGATAAATTTGGAAGATTTGAAGGTAAATGATAAAATGATCATTCGTCATACAGTTAAAAATATTATCGACGAGAATAGAACAATTGTTAATATAAATGACGTTGATGTACTACAACATTATAAAATAGAATTATTAGAATTAAATTTACTCAATCAAAATATTCCATTATATAAATTAAAAATAATTGCTCGTCTAATTGCCGCATTAAATACGGATGGACATATAGGCGAACGAAAAAATACAGATAATAATTATTATTACGCATCCTTTTATGTAGGTGAAGAAGCAGATGTATATCAAATCGCAAATGATATTTCAGCATTAGGATTTGGAAACTCTTCTATTCAAAACAAAATTACAAATTTTGAAGATAAAATTTCTGGTAGAACTTCTATCCATCGAACATGGGAAGTTTCAAAAAATGGTTCATTTGCATATTTCTTAACATTATTAGGAGGATTTATAGGAAAAAAAACAAATATGAATCGTTCTGTACCTGAATGGATAGTAAATTCAGAATTATCAATAAAACGTGAATACTTATCTGCGTTTCAAGGAGGAGACGGTTCTAGATTATCATATCAAAAGAATGGTAAAACATGGAAACCACATATAGGCATAACATTTCAAACTACACATAATGATTATTTGAGTAATACAATAGAATATATGTCCCAAATAATGAATATGTTCAATGATTTTGAAATAAAATCTAAAATAAAAACAACTAAGGTAGATGATATTAAAATGAAAGTATGTATAGTATTTGATAATAGTTCTGAAAATTTAGTAAAATACGCAGATATAATAAATTATACATATTGTGAAGAAAAACGAAGAACATCCGCACCAATAATTGAACATTTAAAAATAAAAGAATTCAATAAAATAAAACGGGATATTAATTATCAATATATTATAGAAAATCATAAAAATATTAACATTAATGAATTAATAACTAAAACAGGTTTAACTGAAAATCAAATACGTAAAGTTATATCAAAAAATAAAAAAGGACTTCCTCAAACAGCGCGGTTTACTACAGATATTATATATGAAACTTTCATTAAAGAAAATATTACTAACAATGGTTGTGTAAGTGTTCCTATATTATCAATCAATGAGATTGAACCTGAATTAGTATATGATTTTACGACTAGAAGTGATAATCATTCATTTGTAGCTTCATCATTCATTACTCATAATTGTCCGGCAGAAACCCCGGAAGGCCAGTCAATTGGTGTAGTGAAAAATATTAGTTATTTGGGACATATTACAATTCCTACCAATAGTTCTTCATTGTATGAATATGTAAAACCATACTTATTATATGTAGATAAAACCCCTGCTAAAATGCTATATGGTAAGGTCAAAGTATTTGTAAATGGTTGTTGGCTAGGTATTACTGAAACACCTATGGAATTATACAAAGATTTAAAAGATAAAAAATACAAAGGTATCATCAATTTATACACGTCAGTCGTATTTGATTTTAAATTATTAGAAATACGTGTTTGTAATGATGGTGGTCGGTTAACACGTCCAGTCTTACGCGTTCGCGACAATAAAGCGTTGATTGATAAATCAATTACCGATCGTTTAGTTTCAAAAGAATTATCTTGGAATGACTTATTGACCAATTGTAAAATTCATGAATCAGTGATGGAATATATTGACCCTGAAGAACAAAATTATGCGATGATTGCTATGAAATGTAAGGATGATTATTTACAAGATGTAAACCAAAAATTTAACTATACACACTGTGAGATTCATCCTAGTACTATTTTCGGAGTATTAGCATCCTGTATTCCATATCCAGAACATAATCAAGCACCTAGAAATACCTATCAAACTGCTATGGGTAAGCAAGCAATGGGAGTATATGCTACGAATTATGACCAACGTATGGATAAAACCGCTTATGTATTGAATTATCCTTCAAGACCACTCGTCGATACTCGTTTGATGAATTTTATTAAATTAAATAATATTCCTTCGGGAACACAAATACACGTCGCAATTATGTCGCATACTGGATATAATCAAGAAGATAGTGTGTTGGTCAATAAGGGTTCATTAGACAGAGGCTTATTCTTGGCTACAATTTATCATACAGAAAAAGACGAAGACAAAAACATTATTCGTGATGAAATTATTCGTTGTAAACCCGATATATCTAAAACAAAAGGTATTAAATTCGGCAATTACGATAAATTAAATACCGATGGATTCATCCCCGAAAATACATTAGTCGAAAACCGAGATATTATCATCGCCAAAACGATTCCTATTAAAGAAAATCGTAATGACCCTACCAAAACAATTAAATATGAAGACCAAAGTAAAACCTTCCGAACCATGGAAGATACTTATATTGATAAAAATTATACGGGTAGAAATGGCGACGGATATAATTTTGCGAAAGTCCGCGTGCGAACTTTGCGAAAACCAGTCTTTGGTGATAAATTCAGTTCGCGCCATGGGCAAAAAGGTACTTGTGGTAATATTATTCCTGAGGAAGATATGCCTTTTACAAAAGATGGTATTCGCCCAGATATTATTATCAATCCGCATGCTATTCCTTCTCGTATGACGATTGGACAATTGAAAGAAACATTGTTAGGTAAAGTATTATTGGAATTAGGCTTGTTTGGAGATGGAACGAGTTTCGGAAATTTGGATGTAAAAACCATCTCACAAGAATTACAAAAATTAGGATATGAATCTTATGGTAATGAATTATTATATAATGGGTTGACTGGTGAACAATTAGAAACAAATATATTTATTGGTCCAGTCTTTTATCAAAGATTAAAACATATGGTCAATGATAAACAACACAGTCGTTCAATTGGTCCAATGGTAAATTTAACACGTCAACCAGCGGAAGGCCGTAGTAGAGATGGTGGTTTTCGTATTGGTGAAATGGAACGTGATGTTATGATTGCTCACGGTATGTCTAAGTTTTGCCGTGAAAGATTATATGATGTTTCTGATAAATATACCGCACACGTGTGTAGAAAATGTGGTATGCTCGTATCTTACAATGATGGTGATAAAAATCGTATGTATGCTTCTGCCGATTTCACTATACATTTATGTAAAAATTGTGATAATAAAACTGACTTCGCAAAAGTGGATATTCCTTATGCTTACAAATTAATGTCTCAAGAATTACAGACCATCAACATTGTTCCTAGAATTATAACAGAATAAACTATACAAAATTGAAATAAATATAAACATTTTTTATTTGTATCAAGTATAAAATGTCTACCAATGAATTCAGTCAATTAACGATTGATATTACCAAACAATTATCAAAAACCGTGAAAAAAGAACAAGGTATATTTATCACGCCAAAAACAATTATACGAAAATTACACGATTCCATTATAAAATTTGTAAATTTGAATGAATCTCCATGTGTAGACGTGTTAGAACCTTCTTGTGCTACTTGTGAAATCGTTTCCTATCTAGATGGATTATATTCCAATTTATTCATCGACGCCATTGAAATGAACACGACAATTTACGATAAAATTCGCAATCATTTCTCTTTCAAAAATACAGTGAAATTAATACAAGGTGATTTTATAAAATATGACCCGAATGGTAAATTATATGATTTAATTATCGGAAACCCTCCCTATCTAGTGATAGACAAATCCGTCGTTCCTGAAGCATATAGTGAATATATAGTTGGTCGTCCAAATCTATTTGGTTTGTTTCTATTACACAGTATGTCTATGTTAAAACAAAATGGAATATTAGCGTTTATTATTCCCAAAAGTTTCCTCAATGCCGCATATTACGCGAATATTCGTCATTATTTGAAATCATCAGGCACAATATTAGAAATTATAGATTTTGAAAAAGATGGCGGATTCATAGATACACAGCAATCTACATTCGGATTTATTTTCAAAAAAACAGGACATATAGATATACCATCAGAATGTAAATATTCTATTCAATTTGCTGATAATTTTATGTTTGCGGATAATGCGAACGCGCTGAGAGAATTATTAAGTGGTTCAACGACATTGGCGAAACTCGGATTATCTGTAAAAACAGGAACGGTAGTTTGGAATCAACATAAACCGATTTTAACATCAGACAGTAGTAAAACGTTATTATTATATAATTCAAATATTTCAAAAAACAATACAATCGAATTGTTGGAATTTTCCAATGATGAAAAAAAACAATATATTCAAATGGTTGGTTCGAATTCACCAGTCATTGTAGTAAATCGGGGAAATGGAAATAGCGCATACAAATTAAATTATGCGTTTGTAGATGGTTCAACCACTTATTTGGCCGAAAATCATTTGAATGTTATTTCTAGCAAATTAACCGGTATTGAACGGATTGAATTATTCCAAAAAATACTTGCTAGTTTTAAAAATCCAAAAACCGAACGATTTATAAAAACATTTTTGGGAAATAATGGTCTATCAAAAACCGAATTAGAAACGGTGTTCCCTATATATTTGTAAATCCTCAATAAAAAAGAAGCTGAAGCCTCTTTTTTATTTTTTTATAGTTTTATATATTTTTTTCCACAATCGTATCCAAATAAGTATAGACATTTTCTTCGCATTGACCTCGTTCATGATGAGTAAAATAATTCGTATATTTATTTCCGCCACTTTGTTGTATCATTGGGCGAGTATAATAACTAATACCTCGTTGATGAATATCTATTTGTTTTAATTTTTCATTATATTCTACTTCTAATACCCGTTGTTTTTCTATTAATTCATTGATTAATCGTTGTTGTTCTATCGAACATACGTCTTTTCCGCAAAACATTGTTGTCGCGTTTGATTTATTCGAACAAAATAAGTATATTAAATTCTGCTTGATACCGCCACTATTATACATTGGGCTATAACCGTCGGCAGATTTACATTCAATTCCAATAACAATATTTCCAGTAGTTTTTATAATAAAATCAGGTGAATCGTGAGTTCCGCACGGTTGAGCCAAATATGAATAATCGGGCATCGTGTTGTTATTTAATAGAGGCGCTTCTTTACCCATATTTTCATAGGTTATGTTCAACCACTTCCAAATGGTTTCGGAATTCGGTTTGGCTGTCCCAGGCACCCATTTCGTAAATGAATGTTGTTGAAGTATGATTTCAACTGCCTGTTCATGTGACGCAACATTATGAACCGCGCCACTGGCCGCCGCACAATTCTTATAATAAGGCATCGCCAATAGGTCTTTAAATAATGATCGTAATAGTTGTATGTGTTCCATATGCTATTATTCTTGATAATATATTATTTACTTTATTATATCATTTCAATTTTATAATAGTTAGTTCAATATACTACAATTTTTACTATTAGTATTGTAATAATGGATATTACAGAAATTAATGATATACGTATGCCCGGAGAATTCAAAGGGGTTTCTTTTTCCAAATTTAAAAAAACAGATGTTAAAAAACAATTGAGTGAAAATATGTTAAAAGGTAAAATAGAACCTGCTTGTTATTGGTGCGCAGAATTACTATGTGCCGGTCATTTTATAGATGTTTGGGAATGTATTCTACACTATATCGGAAAACATATTCATTTAGGGAATCCAAAAATAGTGATTTATTTACAAATGCGATATGATATATTCAAATCAATCATGGAGAATGGTCATTATATAAACGAATTACAAGTAAGAAATAACTTACAATTCCGCAAGTTATTCGCCGAAATGATTACTATTATTACATTATCCAATAAAAAAAATAGTTTCGAACCAATTAAAATAAATCGCGAAGAAGAATTCGATATGACCCAAATGACTGAGCGATTAAAAGCGCCCAGTATAAAATACGCCGAAGCTATTTTTAAAAAAGATGACCCCAAAGAATTATTTATAGCAGTCAATGAATTCGCATATCATATCTCTCCTGAACGTAAACATATGTTATTTGCGTGTTATTGGATTGAATGGATGGTTGAATTCGACGCGATTTGTAAAAAACGTAAAGCGCCATGTTATTGCGAACGCAGACCATTTGTAAAAGTAGAAAATAAATATTCTAGAGACATCATTTGGATATTATGGGATACGTTGTTGTTATATAATTCGCAGTTAAATAATCCATTTATTGATAAAATTATGAACGGATTATTTCAATTGTTCTCTATTAAATATACAACGGCTTCGTGTAGAAAACGCAGATACTTATTATATTTCGCAGTAGAATTATTGACTGAAAATGTTCCCACCAATATTGAATTAACAAATAATCAAGCGGTTGTGAAAACAGTCATAGATAAAATCAATCACGTATATAAACAAATTAAAAAAAACGAAGAAAGTCCAGGAACAGACTACTTATTCGCCAATCTCGATAGACAAAATACGTTTGAACAATCTATGAAAAAAATGGAGATGATGAATAATATGGATTTTATGAATAGGTAATTCATACTATATATAATATATTATGAATATGCGTGGTTTAAAATGATCCAAAATTACTGCCTAATAAACTATTTGCAGCCATGGGTCCCATAAAATCGGATTGAGCAGGCATTCCTCTATGTGCTCCTCCACCTAACATATTATCATAAGTTTCCATCAATGAATTTTGTTTGGTGGTAGCTACTGGTGCGGGAGGAAATGTTCCACTTTGAACTTGAGAATTGTCTAAATAATCGGCTTGACTGTGTGCGTGTTGGGATACAGGAGAACTTGTGCGAACATTACGTCTAGCACCTCTTTTGTCTTCATATGATGAACCATTCCATAATTCAAGAGCACGGTCAACTAAAATATTTACTTTAATTCCCATTTTCGTTTGGATACTTAATACAATAATTAAAAAGGCCAATACGACATTTGTTAAGGTCAATGTCTCGTATTTAAAACCACTATAGGTTGGGAAAAATGTAATCGCGCGATGGATAACAATCATACCACAAAACATTACAATCAATTGTAAAAAGATTTCGACGACTATTTCTAAAGTTGAACTTTCAGGGTCTGCCTCAGGAATAAATCGTTGAATTAATTTATTCAATAATACAATAGGGATTACACCCATACTTGCATATTGAACTACATTTAATATTTCGGCTTTACTTTCTTCGGTGGTTGAGAACACGTGTGATAAAAATGTTTTATTTCCACCTATTTTTGGTCCGAGTTCTTCCATTTATATTTACCTTATATACAATTCAATAGAAAATATATATAAAACTTATCTTCTAAATACTCTATTCACTATGGACAAACATCCTGAAGAACAGTATTTACAATTAATTCGTGAAATTATGAATCATGGTGTGTTAGAAGAAACTCGAAACGGTATTACCAAATCCATTTTTGGTTATTTTATGAAATTTTCTCTAAATAATGGAGAACTTCCGTTATTAACAACTAAAAAAGTCGCTTGGAAAACCTGTTTTCACGAATTAACCTGGTTTATTAAAGGTTCTACCGACAATCGCGAACTTCAAAATAAAAATGTTCATATTTGGGACGGTAATGCGAGTCGCGATTTTTTAGACAGTCGAGGTCTTCATCATTATGAAGAAAATGATTTAGGTCCTATCTATGGTCATCAATGGCGTCATTTTAACGCCACATATACCGATTATAATACAGATTATTCAGGTAAAGGGGTTGACCAATTAGCAAACATTATTCATGAATTACAAACGAGTGAAGGACGAAAATCAAGACGTCTTATTATATCGGCTTGGAACCCAGTTCAATTACCCGAAATGGCTTTACCCCCTTGCCATGTTCTCATGCAATTTAATGTTCATGCTGATAAATATTTATCTTGTTCTCTTTATCAACGTAGTGGAGATGTAGGTTTAGGTGTTCCATTTAATATTGCGTCTTATTCATTTTTAACCCATATTATTGCTAAACATTGTGGTTTAATTCCATATGAATTCGTCTATACATTAGGTAATGCGCATATTTACGAAGAACATCTATCCGCATTATCTGAACAAATGAAAAGAGAACCTTATCCTTTTCCAAAAATCAGTTTTAAACAAAAACACGAAAATATTGAAGATTATGATATCGACGACATTGAATGGATTGAACCATATGTATTTCACGAACCAATTAAAATGATTATGAAAGCATAATATCAAGTCTAGTATAAAAATATATAATATATAAAAACTCCAATGCTTGTTATTATAAATGATAATATTACTACATGTGCCGGGTTTGTAATATTACATTCTTCAGGTTCTTCATTTACAAGAGGTGTACTCGTAGTTACTAAACTGTTATCACTTACTGAATTCATCATTTCGTGAAATATAGTTATACATTTTAGACAAATTATTTTTATGTGTTTTACATAAAATTGTTAAAATATATAAAAAACGATTTAGAGAATTCCACAATACTAATACATTTACGAATGAGTCAAGCGATCGCATCAGCCAGAAAACGTAGAGGTGTTCCACAAACACCTGAACCTGTTCAATCTAGAGGGCCTATTCCTCAACAGCCCAATGTAAACGCATCCGGTCTAACTTTACCACAAGTTATTTCCATCGTAGATAAAAGATTAGTTACATTGGAAACCTTTATGCGTGACTCTAAGCAAAATTCTGAAAATATCACAGTTTCTCGCGTAAATGATTCAGAACCTTCAGAAGAACAAGTTTCTTGGATAGACGAATTCAACCATCGTTTTGAATTATTAGCTGAAGAAATGAGTAATATGAAAGATATTGTTTTGAAATTACAATCTTACACAATGGAAGTAAATAAAACATTATTGGAGGAACGAATTCACGTATTTTCTGATTTGGGTGAAAATAAAGTTGAAAATATTGAATCTTCAGAACCATTTCAAGAAGAGACCCTAAGTGATAATTTAACCAGTGTAAACTTAAAACATTTGGTCGAAGAAGAGTTGAATTTCAACGAATAAATATATATAATATTATAACATATATAAAATTATATAGCATTATATAATATAATGGACCCTTCGAAAATTCAAAACGATATTAAAAAGTTACAAGAAGAATATTATAAAACCAATACTAAAAATAGTTTTTTTAAAAATAAACAAAAATTGGAATGCGCAGAAACGATTACCCAAAGTTATGATTTAAACGTTTTATTGAATAATACGATCTATATTATTCCAAATACCAATTCTATATTTTTTGATTATACTGTATTTAAAATGTTTGCTAGCCCTGCTAATTATTCAGCGTGCGTTGAACATATTACAAATACAATTAATTATATGATTTCCACCAACGATAGTTATAATGTTCACATTAATTTAAATTCTTTCACAGTTACAGCATATGAACGATATAAACAATTGATTATCGATTTTTGTAATATATGTTTCAATAATTCTTTATCGTTTTATTCGAAATTAGGCAAAATATATATTTATAACACACCGAACATGTTTGATACCATTACCAGATTGTTGTCTCCTTTTGTAGACCCTACCATTAATTCAAAAATGATTACTTATAATAAAACGGGAACCAATGAAATATTAATTTGCTCAAATAATTCATTTATAGAATATATCACAAAATTGAAATAAATAATATATAATAATAACTATTATATATTACACGCATTCACGATGAATATTTTAATCGACAACCAGCAAAAAGCCGACCTATTTGCCTACTTATTTCAACATATCAAACTATTCTCGGAATATGTAAACATTATGTTTGAAAAAGAACGTATGTATTTACAATCCATGGATTCTAGTCGGGTTTCTATTTTTGAAATTGAATTACCAAATAACTGGTTTCAAAAATATGAGCATACCAACGATGCCGCTATTTGTATCGGTATCAATACAAATATATTATATAAAGTATTAAACGCTCGTGATAAAAATCAAGTTGTAAGTATTGTATATAACGGAGAAGATGCCGATAAATTATATATTCATTTTACTTGTGATAATAAAGATATTTTTGATAAACATTTTGAAATACCGTTAGTTGAAATTGAGAATGAATTATTAGGTATACCAGAATTTGAAAGTCAAGCAGATTTAACCATCAATTCTATTAATTTCGCGAGTATTATTAATCAATTACAAATTTTCGGTGACCAACTTATTATTGACTGTAGTGAAGAAAAAATTGCGTTATGTTCAACCAGTCAAGAAACTGGTAAAATGACTGTTGATATCAATATTAACGATTTAGATTCGTTCGCTATTAATGAAGGCGAAAACTTATCATTGTCTTTTAGTTTAAGTTATTTACACAATATTTGTTTGTATAGTAAAATATCCAAAGATATCGAAATAAAACTAACCCGCGATTATCCGATGAAAATTACTTATCTATTAGGCGATGAAAATTCTAAAATGACGTTTTATTTAGCCCCTAAGATTAATGATGAATAAAAGAAAATACTAAAACATCGCAAATCTCGGTTTGAATTTTTTTATTCGATATATAATATCTCGTTGACCATCTTGACAATGAACCCCAGACATAGACCCGATACCATGGTTTAATATATTATCACTCGCAAATGACGGTATATACTGCGCATTTTCGGGTCGTTCTATATAAAAGAAACTCATATCACTTTCCAATACCGCTAAAATATCTTTTAATAACACATAACGCACAGGTAATCCAATATGTTGGATATTAAAATACGCCGGGTCATTTACAACAACGTGTTGTAGCATAGCCCAAGTCTCCGGCCTTGTCCAATCGTCTTTAATTTCACATGTACAACCAAAAAAAATCGCATTATCTTTTTCTCCCATATTCACCATCGTTCTTATAATGGTTTTATTTGTTAAAAAGTAATTTTCACCGACTTTAAATGCTATGTTCTCACCCATATTTGAATATATGTAATTATTTATATTTAAATCTCCTTCAATCATATCATAACCCATATCATTAGCTTTGATTACTATTCCTTCTTTTACTTCTAATTCGTGAGGAGGTTCTACGATTGTTGGGAAAGCGACTTCATCCGGCATATCAAATTGGTCGATTCCATTAAAATCTGATGGATGTTGAACCGCTGTTATTTGAGGCATTGTAGGTTCTTGAACTGCTGATTGAACAATTACCGGATGAGCGGATTCTTGAATTGGCTGTACATTCACTTGTTCTGGAAGAATTTGTAATGGCTGTGGCGGTTCCTGTGCTGGCTGTTGTTGACTTTGTCCTATATGTAATATCGATGGCCATCCTCTTCGCTGGGCTAATTGTATATAATAATTAAAAAAATTCATGAACTCGGGTAATAATGACGAAAAATGCATATCAGTAGTACTAATTGGCGAACTATTATATTCAGTCAACGCATAAATAATTTTTTTAGAAAATACTTCAAACGGTAAATATTGCGCCATTCCATCAAATAAATTACGGGCTATATTTGTAGAAGTCCATTTTACAATTTTGAGAACATTGTCTATGTTATATTGTGTGTTTTTCATTCGTTTCATCAAAATAGAAATATACATTAAATCGCTTACGAAACTAATGTAATCGTCATAATCTAAATTTCCATCTCCGTCTACGTCATACAAATTAAATATATTCGCAATCATTTCGCCCAATATATTATCAAATTTATATTGAACTGAAAATATTTGATTCACCATTCTTTCTTCATATGATACTTCCATTCTTATAAGTTATAATATTTATAGAAATTTCTATTTAACGAAAAAAATATTAAGATTACATTGTATAGTATTTATAAATCATGGATACAAATACAACGGACGCGAACGAACCCGCCGAAAATCAAATAATAGACGACGAAGCGTTAGCCAGACAATTACAAAACGAATATTTACAAGAGCTATTTGTAGAAGAACAACAACTACAACAGCAACAACAAGAAGCCGAACAGGCCGCTATTCGTAGAAAACAAAATGAAGAAAACGCACGTATCCGTCTTGAACAAGATATGGCTTATTTAGAAAGTTTACAAGTTATTCCTAAAAAAGAACCTGAAGAAATGATTCAACCTATAGAAACAATAGTCGATATACCTCCACCCCCACCGTTAACGCCTCCTAGTTATTTTATTTGTCCAATTTCCCGAAAAATAATGAATATTCCTATTCGTGATACAGAAGATAAGATTTGTTACGATAAAACTACTTTATTGGAATATTTACAAGCAAATGATAATAAAAATCATAATGGTAAAATAATTCAACGAAGATATTTAGAAGTTGATTTATTATTAAAAAACGAAATTTCTTTATGGAAAAGAGAACATCCCGAATATATGGAATAATTCATTTTTCGTTTACAATTTAAAATCAAAACCAATTCATATTATATAATTAAACTTATAATATGAATACTTTTTTATCACTTCTCATATTTTTATTGGTTCTCTTTGTTTATATCCATATTACACATCAATTAAAAACCAGTGAAGATTTAGAAATATATGAATTGGATTATACTACCAATAAAGATTTACAGGAAATTTGCGATGTGAAACAACCCGTTTTATTTGAATTCAATTCTATTTTTCCCGAATTCTTTGAGAACATTACCTTTGATACACTGACCAATTACGAAACCTATGATGTAAAGGTCAAAGATATTAATGATTATTGGAAATCAGATGAAAGTGTTGATTATTTGGTACTCCCTTATCAAAGCGCACAATCATTGATTACTTCCGATCCTAAATCCTCTTTTTTTATTGAGAACAATGACGAGTTCATTGAAGAAACCGGTTTAAATAAACACTTTTATGAATTAGATTATTATTTCAAACCATATATGAACGCCCAAACCAAATTCGATATATTAACCGGATCAAAAAATTGTATTACTCCTCTACGCTATCATACCAATTATCGACAATTGTTCTTAGTCAATTCTGGTAAAATAACAGTGAAAATGACCCCTTGGAAGAGCCGTAAATATTTACATCCTATTAAGGATTACGATAATTATGAATTCCGTTCTCCAGTGAATTGTTGGAATTCACAAAAACAATTCTTGAATGATATGGACAAAACCAAATTTTTGGAATTTGATGTGAATGCCGGGTATGTTTTATATGTTCCGCCCTATTGGTGGTATAGTATTAAATTTTCCGCCGAACAAACATTGGTTTCAGGTATTACACATAACTCAGTAATGAATATTGTTTCGAATATCCCAAACATATGTTTATACTATTTACAACAACATAATATTAACAAAAAGGTTGCGAAAGTATTGAACATTGATACTCCTAGTCATGTTAAAGAAGAAACAGAACAAATCGAAGAGGTAGGAGCATCCGCCGAATTATAATAACTAATATTCTATTTTATCTTCTTTCATATTCAAACCTTTCAACACGCAGTAATGTGGTGCGGCTAAGCAGAGATGAAACCAAAAAGAAGAGTATGCTCCTAGCAATTCGTTATGATGAATAAGAAATCCAATCGCGGCAACACCTAACGCAACGTAGAAATAGTTAGAAGAACAATGAAATAAATCAAACGCACATGAACCTAGTCCAATTGCTGATAAAATTCCTATAAATTTCTTCCTCTCAGGGTTTTTTAGAGGATCGCACAAAATTAGGTGTATAATACATGACACATGAAATATTGTATCAACTAGTGAAAGATGTAATGAAAACGCATATCTCGTAGAAAGAGAATAAATATGTTGGAATGCTACGTCTCCTTTATATAATTGTGTGCGATGAATAGGTTTAGTTCCATAAGCTCTATATAGATGTAGTCCGGCACTCCAAGGAAAGTGACATAAACAAGATATAGCCGATAACTGAGTACCCAAAGGGTTTATGATGACGTTTTTTTTCTCGAAAAATAAGTAATATATACTAAATATTCCAGGAACAGCCATAGCAATAGCTGCGAGTATCTCTGGGTGAAACCAAAATAGTGGAATTTCGGTAAGCTTCTCACTTTTATCCGTATTGTTATTCATGGTGGATATATACACTGTTTCCGGTTGGTTCTTATATAGTGATTTTCCATTCATTTTCATTTTTTATTCTAAACAACAAGTATAACGAATACGAGGGGGGTATTTTTAAGTCATTTCTATAATTATTTTCGTGTTCTTTGACGAATTATAAGAGTTATATTACAAAGAAACCTAACATTGTTCCTATCGCAAATGATATCATTACAATTCTTGCTATATTCCAATACTTTATATTTCTTTCTTGAATGACTACTTCATTCTCTCCTGGTTCATATATTTCTTCAGGAGGTGGTTGTTCTACTTTATAATATTGTTCTTCGTCGTTATTCGTAAAATGAATGGTTTCTTCTTTTGCTGGTTTTGCTGAATAAAACCAAGATGTTATATCAATCCCACAAAATAGAACTCGTTTTTCTTCTTTTTCTATATGTTTGTAAGATACACCGGTTTCTTGTTGATAATAATGACCTTGGCTCATTTTCTAATATAGAATCAAATATAAATCTTTATATGACTCACAAAATTATATTATCCGATGAAGACAATATAATTATTTCATATAATCAATATTCAATACTTTGACCGGTTTTCTTGCTAAATTCACCATTTGCTTACGCGTTTTTTCATCTAAATGTCTCCAAATATACGGCATTTTATGATGTAATTCTGTTGCGTATACTTGGTCAGACGATATTTTATTGCGTGTACTAGTAGTACATTTTTGAGTTTTTCGACAATATCGCTTATACTTTGGGTTCCAATTCGCCATATTACATAATCCCCAATTTTTAGACCCCTTCGAACAATATGCTGGTTCACACCCGTTCATCATTTCTCCACATGGAACATGTTTACACGATTTATATTTTTTACAAGATTTTTTAGATTGGTTCGTCATTATAATATATAAATATATTTATTGCGGAGGAATGATTCCTTTTTCTCTATCTGTACTAATTAATAATAATTTTAGTATATCAACACCATATTGCTTATTCTTTTTCGCAATTCCTGCTATATTATTTGACACATTTATTACTTGACTGAACCAGATATCTGGGTTTTTTATATCATTCTCATATGATTTTAATATATTACTATCACCCATTAAAAACTTGTCCAAGTTTATATTTAAAAATTTCAGTGGTGTATAATTCTCATTGTATTTACTATCATCAAATTCAAAAAAACTGCATATCAATTCAAAAATAACAATACCTACCGCATAATAATCACTATTTTTTAATATATCTATATTCAATTTAACATCATCATGTGCTTTTATATATAATGGATCTAAATATAGAGGTGTCCCAAATATTCGTTTAGTATCAAATAACTCACCATTAAATCTTCGTCCTACATCGTAAGTTCCGTCTGATTTTACTTTCGTTGAAAAACCAAAATCTATATATTTTATATTCATAAAATCAGAATTGTTCTTACTTATATTAATCATTATATTTTCTAATTTTATATCTCTATGAGCTACTCCTAGTTCGTGTATTGATAATAAACCTCTACATATTTTATCTATTATATATGGTAAATTTTCATACTTTATACCCCCTCTTCTTTTTTTATAAACAAAACCAAACATTTCGATATAATCTGTTAAAAATTCACTTACAATATATATTTCTTTTTTGTTAAATGTTATTCCTGTAAAACATACAATAAAACCCATAGTTCCGTCTTCTTTTTTTCTACAATTTTGCTCTACTGCTGTAAGTATATCCAGTTCATTTAATATTTCTTCAAAATGTTTTGGTTCCGCATTAACAATTGATTTTAATGCGTATGGTTGTTGAGTATTTTCTTCAATTGCTTTATATACTATACCATAGGCTCCCTTTCCCACTTTTGTTAAATTGGTGTAGCTATAAGGTAATTCATGAAAACCTTGAAAATATTTCATATATGGATGTTGTTTTACTTGCGTAGTTGATGATAACATTTTAGATATTGAATTAAATACATTTCTTGACGGAGTTATTTGTGTAAATGATGGTTCATTATTTATTGAACTAGTAGATGATGTTGGCGATATTGTAGATGGACTTGTTGTATCAGTTACTACACTTGATATATTTTGTTCTTGTTTTGTATCGTTTACACTTGATACTGATTGGGGCTCATATATTGTTTTATTATTATCATATTCTTTTTGTATAAGATGTAATATATGTTCAAACTCCTTTTTATCTATAATTTTGTTTGTAGATATTTTTTGTACAACAGCGTCCGCATTATATTGTTTAAATACATCATTGATTAATTTACTAGATTGAAATTCGGTTATTTTTTTTGAAGCTGGGTCTACAATAGATAATGAAAAATACGGTTGATACAAATCCATTATTATAGTTTTGAAATCGTTTTTGTTTGGTTTATCTAGGTAATTCTCTTTACGTATAGTGTATATAGACTTACCAAATAACGTTTCACCCATAATATTACTAGTCGCCCATTTGAATATTCCAGGTAAACCTGCACCTCTTATCGTTTTATTATTTTTTTTTGTCTGTCTTCTACGTTTATTATGTTGTTTCTTTTGTCTTCTACTTTTTCTAAACATTTTGTATACTATACGTATATAAAATATTTTACACATCTTTGGATACCACGATCTCTTTGAGAATATTTTTCATGATTTTATCTCGGAACTTTGTTTCTTGTTCATCACCAAATCCACCTAATGCTACCATAGCCATTTCGGTAAATTTGGTATTCGCTACCGTATTGTTCTCCTTACATTCTGGATATTCTTGTTGCCATTGTTGTACTTGATTCAAATTTAATTGAGCAATACTATTAATCGCCCATTTTAGTTTTTTCTTTTCTTGGTTCTCTTTTTCCCATGTATCATTGTCTTTCACATACACAGTTTCTCGTTTTACGTCAGTACAATGAAGCGGTCGTCGCTCTACTTCTAAACGTTTTAATTCATTAATGAAAATACGTGAAATTCCATCTACAAAACCAATTCTGCCCGTGGTTTCAAAATCGCTCGTAGTCAATTTAATAGAGTTAATAAAATCTTGGATGTTCATCGCGTTCTTACACGTTTCATTCAAGAAAAAATTCAAATTGAATTGATTATTTGTAATATTTGAATTCACCATATTCGGTTTCTTAGCCAATTCAACCAATTGTTTATGATGTTCCGCATTTTGTTCTAATAATTGGTTCTCTTTTTCCAACAATTTATTTTGTAATTCTTTGGTTTGTTCAATGAGAACATTTTGAATTTCTTTACTCTGCTTGATGACTTCTAATATTAACTCCATTGGTATATTATTGGTGATACTAACCTTATTTTCTTCCTCTGGTTTTTTATCTGGTACACCACGAATAGAATCATCATTTACAATCAATGTAGGGTCTTTAATGCCCGAACACTTATTTTTATGATTCCATAAACTTGAATGATGCTTATATGTTTTACCACAATTACAATAATATATTTTTTCATCTGCTTCATTATCCGTACCAGGATTTTTATGTAGTATGTTCTCCCTTTTTTGATGTTTTGCTGTTAATAAATGTTTAGAATAATCTTTTTTGTTATCAGTTATGTATTTACATTTTTCACAAGAATATTTCAGGATTTTCGATGTAGTCATGTTGTAGTATTGGTTATATATTTTGACTACAAAAAATCCCCTAAATTTTATCGCAATTGAAAAATGAAAAAAATTTTATGCAAACATATTTTTTTCCAAAAAACGCGTTTTACTGCATTTTGCTGCAAAATCAATTTTTTCATTTTTTCTGAAAAAAAGTACTCGGCCCTTTTTCAAAAATGGACATTTTTAAAATGTCCATTTTTCGAAAACCTCTACTACTTTATTTTTGGACTTTTTATTATTTTTATAAAGACACTGGAAATTAATAATTTTACTTAAATAAATAAAATTAGTATGGTGTTTGGAGTGTGGAATTTATATATCATTCGAAATAGCGATTTCCTTGAGTACATTTTGTATTTCTTTACTTTGTTTTATAACTTCCACCATCAATTTCATAAGTATATTTGTATGATTTATTGTATTACATACATTACTATCCCCAACTATATGAGTAAGAGCACCCACTTCTTTTGTAAAGCATTTTTTCTTATGTTTCCACAATCCACTTCTATTTACAAATTCTTTATTACATACATCACAATTCAATAATTTTGTTTCGTTATCTTCTAATTTTGTATGCTTTACCGTCGTTAAATGTTTTGTATAACTTGACTTCTTATTGCAGTAATAATCACATTTTTTACAATAGAATTTATGGGTATTTGTAAAAACTTCTTGTTTTCCTAAAGTAGCTTTTTTTACCCCATTTATATGTTTCAGTGTAGTTATGTGTCTTTTATAATCTTTTAAATTGCTCGTATTAAAAGTACAAATATCACAATTATATTTGAAGGGTAAGTTTATAGTTTGTTCGGTTTCCATTTTTATATATTATAGAAATAAAAAAAGTAGCATATTTTACCCCAAAAAAATAACAAAAAAAATTAATGCATTGTTGAAAAAATGTATTTTTTCGAATTTTACTGCAAAATGCTTTAAAATCGATTTTTCACATTTTTCCAAAAAAAGTACTCGGCCCTTTTTGAAAAATGGACATTTTAAAAATGTCCATTTTTGGAAAACCTCTACCACTTTATTTTTCGGGTTTTTTAAGGGAGTCCTTTTTATTGTTCTCTTATAAAAATACAATATCAACAATTGATAACTTCTACGTTTATATAGGTATATTTTATATATTATAATCAAAATAATATATAATTTGTAGGGAGCAAGCGTTATAATGTTATCCATAAACCATATAAATAATTATATTTTATATATTATATAATGTTGATCCCGTATAGCCAAATACAAAACATATTATTAGCAAATAATATTAAACTAACAGGTGTTTTACATGTAGGAGCACATGAATGCGAAGAACTATCCTTTTATCATCAGATTGGAATAAAACCTGACCAAATCATATGGATAGATGCGATTGATAGAAAAGTATTAGAAGCACAAAATAAAGGTATTCCAAATGTGTATAACGCGGTTGTTACGGATAAAGATGACGAAGATGTATGTTTCAATGTATCGAATAACGACCAATCATCAAGTGTTCTAGAATTTGGAACTCATTCAACTGAACATCCATGGGTTGTGTATGTAGATAAAATCCAAAAAAAAAGTATAACACTCAATTCATTTTTTGAAAGAAATAATATTGATGGTAATAAATATGATTTTTGGAATTTCGACATACAAGGTGCTGAATTAATGGCGTTAAAAGGCGCAAGTAATTATTTACCTAATGCAAAAGTTCTATATTTAGAAGTAAATGAAAAAGAATTATATAAAGGGTGTGCGTTGATTGGAGAGATTGATACATTTTTATCACAATATAATTTCAAACGCGTCATTACAAACATTACGGTTCATGGTTGGGGAGACGCTATGTATATTAAATCAACCCCGGTTGTTTCCCAGAATGACCAATTCATAAATAATATGAGAATCAATATGGTTAAACATTTTTGAACAAATAAAAATATCACACCATAATATATAAATGGCCAAGTGGATTCGAGAAATCATTATTTCAGTAGTCGTATTATTAATATTAGATGGTGCATATTTAACGGCCAATCAGCAATTATTTGAAAACCAAGTCATTAGTGTTCAACGCGTAGTATTACAACCAAAATTCGTAGGAATGGCCGTATGTTATTTAGCATTAATCTTCGGTTTAAATTATTTTATTATTAGTAAAAATCGTCCAATTCATGAAGCCTTTTTATTAGGTTTAGTGATATATACAGTATACGATAGCACAAATTATGCTATATTCAAACAATGGAAACCAGTCGTAGCATTAATGGACAGTATATGGGGCGGTCTTTTATTCGCGCTAACCACATTCATTACTTACAAAACTGCGTAATAAAATCATCGATTGATAATTGTATTTCATTACCATTACCAATACTTTTTTCACAAATTTCGGTAGATTGTTCATCCGTTTCATAATTATAAAGTGAATAAAATAATTCTTCTTTATCTTCATCCGGAAACGATATCGTCTTTGTTTCATGGTGAATTACCGCAGCATATTCAGTTAATCGTTTCAACCATATAGGCGAAAACGAAGCATAATATAACCAATGTTCCAGATATTCTTGTTTGAAATCTTTATTCGTAGTTTTAAATAATTCATTATATTCTTTATGTGCGGAATATTTATATACACGTTTTAAAATTAACCAACTCTGATGTGGTTCAGCTATAAACGTTTTATATTTTTCAATATCGTGTTCATTCATAATAAGCCGCAAACGTCGTTTATTTGATTTTGGAGTTCGTAAAATATTACGTTTTATTTGAAAATAATCATCTATAAATTGGGTTAAATCATAATCGTATTGAAATAGATTCCATATCATCGTCCCTAATACTGTATCATTTACTACAGATTTTTCATAATTTTCATACCAAGTATGATATTGATTATTCATAAACTGTGTAAAATGAGCAGGACAGTATTTTTCATAAATATGATTAAATATATGTAATACAAAATTCATAGCGTCTAATTCAAAACCAGAATAATATAGTTCATATGCCCAGAATAATGCTTCATCTTTGTTTTTATTTAATATAGAAATGAATAAAGAATGCGTAACATCCTCTTTCGAGTATAGATAACGTGTAAATATGAGAGGGGTGTATTCTTCCATTTTGATATATAAATATATATACATATTATATATCAATCAATTTTCAATTTTCTTGTATACTATTATCTCCTTCAACAAACCGTTTATAAAAAGATTTGTAGGTATTCTGTAGTTTATCGAAACGCATATTAAATTTGCCATCCATAAAACGGCGATCGATATTTTCAACGACGACTTTGTCTTGAAGCATGGTATTATACATTGTGTTGCGCGTAATTACATCTCCAAATTGATTTTGCCAAAAATTACGATATGTTTTTACAAATAATTTGCTCTTGTTATCGCCAATCGGTAATGCGAATGTTTTTACAGTGCTAACATAATCGCCGAATTTAACGCGAGCAATGGTGGTATGCGGCAATATAAATTCATTTTCAACGACTAAATCTTTCACTCCAAATACTTTACGAGCCATAGAATCTTCACCCGCTTCATATAAGTAGGTAGTTTTATAATGATTTTTTCCAATCATTTTCGGTGGGAATTCTTTGCTAGGGTCGGGCCGTCTAGCATTCCCGAAAGTATGAACATACGCAATGTGCATAACATCTAACGAATTCTCGCTCAACACTCGCGAATAACAGTTATAATCCATTTCTAAATGAACCATACTACAATTTTCTTCAGGTGAACCAAGAATATTACCTGAATACCCAGGGTTTGCGATATATAAATTCGTTTCTAATTCAGCATCATGAACAATCCTATCATTCAACTCAGTTTGAGTAGTAATTGTATAGGATGAATTGCCTTGAAATGTATTCAAGTAAACCCATTCATCATGTTCTACTATGTTATATTTTCCCACATCATAAATAGGTGATGGTTGAAAACAAATACCAGGAACTTTAGTAAGTGTTCCATTACAATTGAATTCATATCCATGATATGGGCACATAACAGTATCATTTATAATTTTTCCGCCAGATAAAGATGCTGCTTTATGTGTACATACATCATCTAACGCGCGATACTCGCCATCATCATTCTTCCACACCACATAATTTTTATTCCAAATACGTTTTTTATAAGGTTTATTTTTCATAAAATCACTGGATTTACCAATGACGTACCATTGTAAATCATATTTATCTTGTTCAGTTAGTTCATGGTAAGATAATTTGGGATAATTTAATAGAGCAGTAGCCGGTAAATCACTTTTGGAAGCAAACATACGAGTTAATAAAAAAGAATAGGACGTCACATTTGTAATCACAAAACTCAAAAATAGTATTAATGAATACATTTAATTATTTAGTTTATATGAATGTATAATAAAATATCTTTAAATAGTATATATAAAATAATTATGAAAAGTTATAGAAATAAAGCAAAACGAACAAAAACCGCAAAAAAAAGGGTCAAGCGAGGTGCGAAACACCACATTCATACAGTAAATAACCGCAATAAATCGCATATAGTCAAGGTCTTTTTAGAAGTTCTCAATATGGTAAAATTATATCATTGGAAAACGCAATCATTTGCGCAACATAAAGCGACCGATGAATTATATGAACGTTTAAATGAACATATTGATACATTCATAGAAGTATTATTGGGAAAAGACGAATCTAGAATACGTATGTTAGAAAAACGCATAGATTTAGTGGATACAAATAATGTAAAAGATTTCAAATCGCGTATTTATGAATACCGAGAATTTTTAATAGAAATAAATATGTATTTTGACGCAAAACGAGATACTGATTTATTGAATATCCGTGATGAAATATTAGGTGATATTAATCAATTCTTATATTTAATGACTTTCGATAAATAAAATATTCATCTATTCAAAATTTTATATATTTCAAATGTAAAATATATAAATAATGTATAATAATTATTCCATATGAAAATAGTAGACGCATTTATATTTTACAATGAGTTGGATATGTTATTATATAGATTAACCGCACTAGACCATGTAGTCGACCAGTTTATTATCGTGGAAGCAACAAAAACATACGTCGGAAAAGATAAACCATTATTTTTTGAAGATAATAAACAAATGTTTTCTCGTTTTTTACATAAAATTCTTCATATCGTGGATGATAAATTAATCGTTCCAGATATAGCAAAAGGAGAACAATGGTATAATGAAATACATCAACGAAACGCAATCGACGTGGGTTTAACTCATTTGAAATTAAATCCAGAAGATATGGTTATGATAAGTGATATAGATGAAATAGCAAATCCACGAGTTCTTCAATATATTAAACAGAATAATCTTGCGGTGAATTACGCATCACTTATCATGGATTTTTATTATTATAATTTGAATTGTAAAATAAATGAGCAATGGTATCACGCAAAAATATTGAAGTATGGTTATTTTAAAAATTCAAAAATGACTTGTAATGAAGCCCGTATGGGAGAACCCGAAAATTATTTTGAGAAAGGAGGTTGGCATTTATCTTATTTTGGAGATGGTGAATTTATTAAAAACAAATTAGAAAATTTCGCACATCAAGAATTTAATGAAGAAAAATATACGAATATAGAAAATATTAATAAATGTATTGATAATTATTATAATATATTTGAACAAAAAAAGTGCGATAGATACTTGAAAGTTCCTATCGCCGAAAATGATTTTTTACCACCATTGTATGATACTTTGTTGACCAAATTTATCAAATGTTGAATGATTCGAATAACAACCTAGCATTCCATATAACGTAGGTAATGTATTTAATCCATCAGGATAACGCCCATGTAATTCAAAATAATATAAAGACCTTATTGCTCCTCGCATTTTATATATAAGTTTTCGTGTGGATATTATTTTTTTCCAATGTCGTTGAATTAAACGAATCCAATAAGTTTTTATAGAAACTGTGTATGTTTCATCTTGTAAAATATATAATTTCATTATTTCTATGCGCGGGTCGCTCATATAAATAACGCTATATTCCTGTAAATATCTGATTAATAAGTCATATTGAGTCTTATAAAATAATTTAGGAGATACTGCGTTCACCAATAAATAATAATCATATGCGCGTGAAGGTTTACAAATACCAATATAATAATTATGATTTGTTTTTTCCTGTTCTATGAATTCGGAATCATTATCATATAATTCATCTAATTCTTCTTCTAATTCATCATAACTACTTATGCTATCACTTAACGAATCAAAATAATTATCACTATCGCTATTTTCATGTTCATTCATTTTGTGTATTTATTTACAAATTAGTAGAATATTAATTACAAATTCAATTTTGTAAATAGAAAAATATAGGCATAATTTATAATGCCGTTTGATATATCAAATGAACAGACCGATGAAAAAGATAAAAAAGTTGTAGTAAATCATAATGTAAAGTTCTCATTTATGCTTACTTATATTTTATTACTAACCACAGCAACAATTACTTTTATCGAAGCCATTCGAACAACCGACCCTATTGTTCGACATATATTTAATTTAGAGACCACTATTTCCATTGTTGCCGGTTATTTTTATTCAATATTTGTAGCAAAAATAGATGAAGCGGAAAAACAAAACAAACCATTAGATTGGTTGGATTTAACAAAAACTAGATATAGTGATTGGGTCATTACCACCCCTATGATGTTATTAGCATTAGTCGTTGTATTGGGTTACAATTCAAAAATTACGGTTAAATTCATGACTATGATGTCTATTATCATATTAAATTATTTTATGTTATATGTCGGTTATTTAGGTGAAACGAATATATTGACTCGATTTTATGCTATGGTGGTGGGATTTGTCGCATTCTTCGCTATGTTTTTCATTATTTTTATGAATTTCGTTAGACCAAAATATAATTTTGTGAATAATGTAATGTTTGGATTTTATTTAATCGTGTGGTCATTATACGGAGTCGTTTATATGTTTGGGGAAGAGACAAAAAATATAGTGATGAATGCGCTTGATTGTACCGCCAAATGTTTAATTGGATTATTCTTATGGGTATATTATACAGGCATTGTAAAATGGTAAGTCATTCTATTTGATTATACAAAAATATATTATTATATAATAACATTATATAATAAGAATGTGTTGGAATGAAAATATATCATTGAATACTTTTGTCTTTACTACAGCAGTAATGATATTTATATGGTATAATAATACGTATACTCAATATAAATTGAAAGAATTTACAAATTGGATAACATATTGTTTGTTTTTTTCAATTACTGTTATGCAATTGATTGAATATTTTTTATGGAAAAGTATCAATCAAAAAAATAAATTCGATAATACATTATTTTCTATAATAGGATGGATTGTTATTCGTATTATTCAACCATTATTTATCATATTGATTATTCCAGATAAATATAGTATGATGAAAAAAATATTGTTTATTCTATATTATTCATTATTAGTTCTCATACATGGATATAAATATTTTTATAATCCATTAGATTTTACAACTACTATTGATAAAAATGGCCATTTGTTATGGAAATGGTTAGATTTAAAAAATTTCGAATTGATTATAGGATACTTTTATTTATTTTTATTTACTACCTTATTATTAAGTTATCCAGTTATTACATTAATTTTTGGAGCGTTTTTCTTATATTGCTATTTCAATTATTATATTACATGGAGTTCTCAATGGTGTTGGGTATGTAATTCGGTGTTCTTGTATTTTTTGATAAAAATATTATTTATCATGCCGTATAAAGAATACAAAATGTTGTGTTAGAAAAAATTGAACTATTCCTTATTAACGAATACTAATCATAAAGAATACAAAAAATGTTATCCAATATCATTCAACAGTGTAAACAGTTATTTCATACTTCCAAACCTTCAACAAACCGACAAAAACCGAAGAAACAAAAATCAGAAGAAATAGACGAGCCATCGCCAAATGAAATATGTAATGACCGATATATGCTTATCAAACGACGTTCCCATATAGGTAATTTGATTACTTTTCGAAGTAAAGCAAAACTAGACCAGAAAATATATCCAGAAAAAAAAGAACAACAAGCAAACCCTGAACCTCCACCAGAAATAACGCCCGAAACTTCACCAAAAACACTTCATTGGTCGGTAATAAAAGTAAAAATAGAAATAATAACGGGAGAACATTATAAACAAATCATAGAAAAATACAATGAAACGAAACCCCCCAATTGGCCGCCATTAGAAAGATTAGACCGTGCGGAAGGAGGGTTTCAATTAGAAATACCAGAAAAAAGGGGAATAAAATGTAGAAACGCAAATGATAAAATAAAACAATTACGATGGAAAAATAAAGCATTAGTTCAACATAACTATTATATAACATTTAATGAACGTGAATTAGAATTATTATTTAACGCAATGTTGGACGTATTGGGCAAAGATGTGTATACGGAATAAAAAATAAAATACGATTGAATTTTATTTTTTTTCAGCCCTTTACGAGAATTGAACTCGCGACCTTTACATTACAAGTGTAATGCTCTACCACTAAGCTAAAAAGGCCTTGTTTAATGAATACTATTCCATTAGACATATTTTATATCGGCGGTTCTTTATATTCTTTTTTACTATAATAATCTATCCATCTTCAAATTCATATATTGCTTTTATCATTTCTGCTATTTCTTTAATAGCGTTTTTCATTTCCATTATTTCATTTTTTATATATTTTATATCTGTTTTTACTTCTATATAATGATTTTTACTAATACTCAATGATAAACTATCAATATATTTATTATTCTTTTTTTCTTTACTAGATATCACTTTTGATTTATACAAATCGCTATTTTTATAATCAATATATCCTCTAGCAGACAATCTATCCGGAATATAATTATGTTTAATCAACCTAGATATTATTCCTCCAGGTGCTCTATTGTGTATATTAGATATTTCAATAATATCTAACATATCAATATTATATAATGTATTTAATTGTTCATCTTCTTCTGGTAGCCATGATTTATATGAGTTTGTAAAATTATCTTGAGGTTCCATTTTGTAATAAATTTTGAAATTGATTTTTATAGTTTTTCAATTTTTTATTATGCGCAAAAATAAAAAAAGGGAGGGGGTGTCAAGGGGAACCGTAGGTTCCCCAGAATTATAGATACAAACTCTGCGATGTAGTTATGTATTTCAATACCATTCCCTCTATTTGTGTTAATTTATGTTTTAATTCTATTTGACCGATTTTTTCGCACACATTGATGACTTCGTTCGCAATCGTAACGATTTTCAACATGGCTTTCGTAAAATCACCTACCGATATAGATTTCTCCGCAACAATATTTTGTATAAAATATTTACATTCCTGTTCATCCAAACAATCACACCAAGACATGGAGAAATCAATCATATCGTATATTAACTCTTCATCATATTTAATACCAGTTCGCATATCATTTTCCATTTCGCGTTTTTCGTAATATTGATAATAGGAAGCCAAATCATTTATACAATATTTTAATGTATCATCCTCAGTCAATGGAATACTCGCTTTCATATCCGCAGGTATTTTAATATCAGTGAAACAAGAGAATAGACCAATCAGTTGTTTGGTGGTAAAATGAGCAAAATAATCATATTTCATCAACATTTTCGAAATAATTAATGGATGAACTTCCGCAATATCCGACGCGATTTTACCTAATTCGGTTAAATCATATGCGGTAGTATCATATTCCCCTTTTCCTGACCTATCCACTTCAATAAATCCTTCGTCCACCAATACCATAGATATTGTATCTGTTTGTTGTTTAATAAACCCTTCCATATATTGTAAATTAATTTGTTCATTATCTAGTTCATTATTGACGGCCAATAGTTCCTTGGCTTGTTTTAAATCATCATTTAAACTCCGATATTCATCTTGTATGGCGCGAAGTTCTCGTTCGGCATCTTTCTTTTTTTTATTACCCAAGGTTTTCAATTGAATTTCAAGGGATATCACTTTTACACAAGTCGAATAGGGAGTTTTTAATCTATCTATAAATTCCCGTTTTTTTGTGGATTTTGCTGTTAATTCATCAATATAATTACGTTGAATATCAATAGACTTTATTAATTCACTTTGTATCATCGACCTTTCACAGAATTGATGGAAATTTGTTTTTTGTCCATTTTTTAATAAATTCAATATAAGAGCATAAGATACGTGAAATTTCGAAATCAATTGTTGTGGTTTTCCCGATAATATCGCACGGTATTCAGTCATCGTAGGCAATTTAAATAAATTATTCAAGTGTATTACATGTCCAATAGTATCAATACCGCGACGACCCGCACGACCCTTCATTTGTGAATATTCGTGGGCATATAAATATCGTTCGCCATTACCATCAAATTTCGTAAGACTTGTGAAAATAGCAGTTCGGATAGGACAATCTAACCCAATCGCAAAACTCTCTGTAGCGAATAATAATTTAATATATTTTTTGGAAATCATTAATTCTACGATTTCGCGTAAGATAGGTATCATACCACTGTGATGAATACCAATCCCTTTTTCCAACAAAGAAACTAATTTATTGTATTCCGGCAATTCCAAATATTCATGATAATTCGGTAGTTTACGAACGATTTGTTCACATTCGCGACGAATCGTATACGGTGTTTTGCTATCAAATTCCAATAAATTGGTGGTAATTTCACTCGCACATACTTCTACCTGTTTTCTAGAAAATACAAATGCTATCGCCGGCAACATTTCCTTGTCTACTAAATGTTGAGCCAAATTGTTCAATATATTCTGTCTTTTCATATACACTTGTCTATTTTCGAATGTCTTCAGCATTTTCGAAACGGTTTGGACCGTTTTTTCATCGAAGACCCCACTACTGTTTTGTAAAGTCAATAATGTATTGGTATTATCGCGGATTTCTTTTTCCAGGGCTTTGTCTTTGAGACCTTTGAATATCGCTTCGGTGGTAGTTAAGAAACAATATTCGGTTAGTGGAACAATGCGTTTATTGGTGGAAGCCAAATATACTGTTTTATCATTTTTAGAAACGGTCGAAAGTCCTAGACGTTTAGTTTCCACCCATTCTGCGAACCCTTGTGGGTTATCAATGGTTGCCGAAAGCATAACGAGTTGAACGTCGGGTGGTAATAACATCATTGTTTTTTCCCATACTTGTCCACGTTCACGGTCATTGATGTAATGAACTTCGTCGAACACAACGCAGGCGATTTGAGATATGTCTATATCCGGGGAACCCATGGTTCCCCCGGACGCCCCCTCCTTTTCGGTGGTGGGTTCGTAGATTTCTTGGGAGGATGTGGGGGATGGTACATTTTTATTTGTATAAAGAAAGAGATGATTCATTAATATTTCAGTAGTCATAATGATAACATCTGCTTCCGGATTGGTTTTGATATCCCCCGTAAATAATCCAAATGAAATATCTGGATATTTTTGGGTGAATTCATATTTTTTCTGATTACTCAACGCTTTAATAGGAGAACAATACACCACTTTTTTGCCTTTTCCAACAAAATGTTGGATAGCAAATTCCGCAGGAAGAGTTTTTCCAGAACCGGTGTGAGCAGTAACTAAACAATGATTTCCTTCCAAAATCGCTTCAATCGAATATTTTTGAAACGCACTTAATTGGTAAGGGAATAAGCGAAAATATTCTTTATATTTCTCGTCATTTTCCGCGGGGTATTCATTATCGCAAATTTTGACCATTTTGATATGTATCGGTTTTATAAGTTATCGATTGTCTTGAAAAGAATAAATAAATCAATTTTGTGAAACATTTCGCATTTTTTTCTAAGAGCATAGTATATAATTTAGTAATATGAATTTCAATCAAAATTATTTAATACCTGGAGTAGTTCACGGATGTGAATTCGGTCAACATGAGAGAGTAGATGAATTAAATGACCGTTTATCATCTAGACATTTTCCAGATATTCCATTAGAACCAAACTATAATATAAGACCAGTTCCTACAAAATACGCCCTATTTCCAGTGATAAACCGTAGACAAAAAGTCGCAGAACCATTATTACAATATGTAGAACATAATCCATATATCAATTTCAATCCAGCAAGTAGTAAGTCAAATGTAAAGGGATTTCAACAAAATGTGGATACAGAGACTATTTTACGAAATCAAACATTCGCTTTACAGCACGGTGCTGAGCAAGGTATATATGTTCCATCGTCCAAGAGTGATTTATACAATGTATCTGTTGTATCAAGACCAGGAGAGCAAACCCATCCATTGTTATTCGCAAGACCTACATTTTCAAATGCGGTTCATCCAAATTTAATGTCGAATGATATCGGTAAAGGCCAATTTTTCAATCATACGCGAACTCAATTAAGAAATATATAATACATCAATTTAGCCTAATAAAAAACATATTATAGTATATATAACATGTTTCAATATATATTTACCATTTTAAAAACAAATAATATAAATCAATTAATTTTACGGTTATTGGTGATTCTCTGTATCATTTATTTCGGACTTAACATATACAAATATTTTGGAGATAAAAGTCATGAAATGGAAGGATTTACCCAATTAGAACAATTTGTGTTGAAGAGGAATGAGAACATTTACGACGGTTTTTATTCCCAAATATATGACGAAATACATAAACCAAACCATAGAACCGATTTTGAATTGAATCAAATTATCCAATTAACTCAACCAACCCATAATAGTGTATTTTTAGACATTGGAAGTGGAACCGGTGATTTAGTAAATGAATTACAACAAGCGGGGTATCAAGCGTATGGTATAGACAAATCACAAGCAATGGTGGATATATCAGATAAAAAATATCCTGCGAACCAATATAAATGCGGTGATGCTTTAGAACCGATGGCTTTTGAAAAAGGAACATTTTCACATATTTTGTGCACTTATTTTACCATTTATCAAATGGAAGATAAGAGAACCTTTTTCAAAAACTGTTATCACTGGTTAATGCCGAATGGATATTTAATATTACACTTAGTAGAACGTAATAAATTTGATGCGATTAGTCCTATCGGAAAATCCAAATTAATAATGAACCCCAAACATATTCCAGGTTCTCCCAGAATTACAAATACAATTGTAGATTTTGGAGGATTTGAATATAAATCATCTTTTGATTTTAGTGAAGAGAATAAAGTATCTATTGTGGAAAAATTTCAAGACAAAGCAACCAAACATATACGACAAAACGAACAGACATTACAAATGGAAACTATAGAAGATATTTTGAAAATGGCGAATGGTTTTACGTTTAAAGCAAAAATAGATATGAAAAATTGTATAGATGATGAGAACCAATTCATTTATATATTGGAAAAAATATAGGGAGTATGTATAATGAATAACAGTCATCTAATGAATTATTATAAACATATCAATCCTCCAGAACCGGTGGATATGAATTATGATTTGGATGATTTTCATGATTACCAACATATATATTACCAATGCTATGTGGATGAAAATAATCGATTCTGTTATTTCGAAACTACACCGAATGGTATTACTCGTTATCCAAAGTCGGCCATATATAAAATAAGCAAAAACATTCCATCTTTTTTTCATAGAACTATATTGTACTTCAAGTATATTCCCAAATTTTTCTAGAAATATCCAATATACGAATAGTATTTCGTTTTGTATATCTAATCATAGATAGATATACAAAAATTATAAAAGCACGAATGATTACCTTGTGTATTTTCCGGAGCGTGAGAAAGAATCCACGACAAAAATAATGAATACGCCCAAGAAGGTGTATAAAATAAACTCCTCGGTAATATTATTCGTTTTTTCGTTTTGTTGTTCTTCCAATAAATGAATCATATAATTAATTTTTTCCATTAATTTATCATCGCCAAAGCTTCCGCCCAAACCCATTTTGGCGTAATATGGTTGTGCTGTTGGTGGCTGATAACTCGTATTGTAATTACTCAATACTGCGCTAGGAATATCATTCGCTCGATAAATGTTTTTTTGCGAATTAATAGCATTTGAATAAGATGTTTGTGGTAAAGTATATTTAGGTGCTTCGGTATTATCCGACATATCCTTTTTGATATTGATATCGGGATTGGGTAAAGGAGTAAAATTCCCCATTTTCCCGTTATCATTATCAGCATCAGTCATCTTATTTATCAAGTCATTTACACGATTATGCCGCTGTTCCATAACATTTTGTGTTTCATTTATATTTTGATGTTCTACATTCTGAAAATTCTCGCTCTGAGTAATATATTCGTCAGGTTCTCCAATGTTAGTAATTGTAGGCTTTAATTTACTAGTTCTTCTCATTGTAGATTGTCTTTTTCTAGGTCCATCATCATTAATCCATACTGAAGCAGATGTTACTAAAGACATTTTTGAATTATTATATTATACTTAAAAAATGAGTAGATAATATTTTCCCGAGAATATACGGTTTTACTTAAATTCACCTAAATTATAAAAAATATAAAAAATAAATTATCATCTTATTTTAGAGAATGAAATATACTATTGTTCAATTTATTCCTATTATCATATTCTTTTTATGGGTATCTTACCCTGAAGAGTTTATGGTGTTTAGTAATTTTAGTGTAGGTAGGTTCATAGCAGTTTGTATAATCATATTTTACAGTTCTTTAGATAAATATTTGGGGTTATTCATTTGTGGTTTAGTTATATTGTTTTATCAAGCGGGTTATATTGAAAATATGAATAATGTTAGAGAACATTTTCAAGATATTGCTTATAGTATGATGAATGAAAATCTAAATATTGCTAAAGAAATCTTTTTAGAAAACAAACCATTAGGTTTTAGTGAGTATGGTAGTTTATATGTGAATACCACATCATCTACTGTGTCTAATAAAAATGAAATATTGAAAAACGAGTTTCGTAAAGACCATTGTAATAATGATGTCTTGAAATATAAAGAGAGTAATGTAAAAACTGAAATGATAGAGCATATATTTCCACAAATCAGTTTTACTGGTAAAGCGTGTAATCCATGTTCCCAAACTTGTGGGTTCTCCATTATTGAGAGCAAAATCGCAATAGAAGAAAAAATGAAACCAATTAGCACATTACCATAATTTACGGATAATAAAAAATATATATCTATAATATAAGTTATGCCCAAAAAAGAACCGGATAATATATTTAGTTATTTACATAATCATGTTCAAGTGTTAAACGGTAGTAAGATTTTCGCAGGAATTATGATTATTTTATTAAATATTTCATCCAAATATGTTAATATAAAATTAAGTAAAACAATGGAATCATATTTGAAACATACATTTAGTAAACAAATATTGGTATTCGCAATCGCTTGGATGGGTACTCGTGAAATATATGTAGCATTATTCATAACATTAATATTCACTATTTGTATCGAATACTTATTCAATGAGGATAGTATATTTTGTTGTTTGCCTGAGCAATTTAAGGATTATCATATTGAATTATTAGAAAATCAAGAAGTGTCTGAAGAAGATATTAAAAAAGCAAAAGAGATTTTAGAAAAAGCAAAAACGCAGAAAAAGGAGGTAGGTAGTGTTAGTAATTCACAATATACGATGTATTAGGATATAATTATCTCATTATATTATAAGTTAAAAATTATAATATATACATGAATGAAACAATCGGAAAACCAATCAAAATAATATTGAAAACAAATATACCAGGAAAACATATCATAGAGTTTTCGAAAGATAATTTGTATAAACCATTATTGAAGGATAGTACCAATTTATCACAATATCCATTTTTTACGAAAGCGTATAAATATAATTATTCGGCAATTAAATCGTTAACATATAATGGAGCAGTAAATTTTTTTTTCAATCAGAAAACATTCGACCAACAAGTAATTGCTAGTTATGGGAGAAAATCGACGGATGAGGACACTGAAAAGCATAATATAAATGTAATGTTGTCGATTTTATTTAAATTCAATAATTCAAAGATAAATGCTTCATTCAATATCTTAAATAATAAGATTGAAGAAAATGATAATAAATCAACAGAATTACCAACATTTACTATGGATAATGCGATGAAAACATTGAATGGTATGTTTCAAAGTAATGCGAATAATGTTAATACAGGCGATGATGTATATATCACGGTAAATAATGAAATATATAAACCGGAAAAAATAGTCTATATAAATGATGCTATTAATCATCCTCATTATCAAAAATTATTAAAAGGATATATTGAGTTTAACAAATGGTTAAATACAACAGACGAAACTGATTTTATTCAAATCATGTATCAATATACATTCAAACAAATAGAAGATAAAAATCAAGAATATAATGATATAATTAGGCAAATACAAATATTAGAAAAATCACTTCTTGAAAATGTTGGTAGTGAAACACAGCAAGAATTAAAAGATACACAATTAAGAAAAAAACTCGCACCATTAGAACAACGAGAAGTTATTTTAAAAAAATTTATTGATATACGTAAAAGAAGCGAATATACACAATTTTATAATTTAATAAGTGAATATAAAATGGACAACAATACAGAATTAAAAGTTCATATTAAAAAAATGTTAGAAGGTAAAGAAAATACATTATTTAAATTTTTGGATAATATTATAAATAATAAAACATCTTTTAAAACATATGTAGTAATTGGGGAAAAAGATAAAATAGAAACAATATATGTATTAATTGATTTTATAAAAGGCGATAATGAAAGTAAAAAAACGGATAATGCGAATATTAATTGTTCTAATAAAAGTGAACACTTAGGAAAATTGTTGGAAGATATAATGAAAGGAATAAAAACATCAGAAAAAAATAATAAAAATACAAATAGTAAAATTTTAAAAAATAAAGAATATATTTTTTCGATGAAAGACAATAGACAAATTAAAGTGAATTACAGAGACGATTTTTATATTGATAATTATCATATAAACACACCTATACTAAAAAATATTGAAGTGAATAAAGACGAAATGATTGATGATATAAATGTTAGATTGTTAAATAAATTATTAGCAAATAATGAAGAATTAGTAAAAGAGTATAAATTTAATAATTTGGATAAAGTAAAGAGCTATATAAGTGATATATTAGATGAAATAAAGTCCAGCAACAAAGATATATATGATATGTTTATTCATTGTTTAAACGGTAAGTATGAAGAAGCTTATAAATTTTATGAAATAATAAAACCAAATTTGAGAACATATGATAGTAATAATGGAACAAAAATAGATGTCCCCGCAAACATATATTTTGAATATGTGCCATATAACGGAGATGTATCTATTTTGTTTGATTTGATAGTGAAAATAATAAAAAAACACCATGTAATAGAAGAAGCCAAAACTCAAAAATCATTTGTATTAAATCAGTTAAAAGGAAAACTACAACCTAAAACTGGCGGTAAAAGACGTTCGCATAAAAGACGTTATAATAGAAGAAAAACGAAAAAAAATGTATAATATTTATTTTACATAGTTGATAAATATTTTATTTTTTCTTATGGAAAATTGCCTTACCGTCTTTAAATACACCGATTTCATCTCCGATATCTTCGTCCGCTGTTTTTTCATAAATAGCACCATTTACTTTATTTGTTGTATAATATGCTTTGCCTTTGATTAAGACTTCTTCAACTTCTTCTTCCTCTTCCTCCGGGGAACCTATGGTTCCCCCGGACGCCCCCTCCTCTTCTTCGGAATCTTCTTGGGGTTGCTGTTCCTCCTCCTCTTCTTCCTCTTCTTCTTCTTCTTCAACTTTCTCCTCCTCCTCTTCTTCCTCTTCTTCAACTTCCTCCTCCTCCTCTTCTTCCTCTTCTTCAACTTCTTCTTCTTCAACTTCCTCCTCTTCTTCTTCTTCAACTTCTTCTTCTTCTTCTTCTTCAACTTCTGTTTCGACCACATTTAATTTTTTTACTGTAATATTTTCGCTTTTCAATTCATTTTTTAAATCATTTACGATTGCCTGTGCGTCTTCATCGTCTTCATCAAAACTTTGGTTCAATTCATCATCATCAATTAAATCATATACAATATTGGGTTTAGATGTTTGTTCAACAAAGACAACATCACTGTCGTTATCGTCGACATTATCAAATTCTTTCTTGATTTTACATATTTCTTTTATTTTACTAGCAGGCGAACGAATAGAATGAACTTCGTATAGAATAGATTTCAGCGCCTTATTTTTATGCTTTAATTTCGAATTTTGCTTCTTTAATTTTCTATTTTGTTTGACTAATTTTTTCAAAATTGGTAAGTTCATTACCATATCGTAGTATGCCTTGTAAGATTCCATTTCGTAAGTAGTGTGGTTAAGTATAATGAGTATTATAGTTTATTTTATTCTTTCACAAATAAAATAAATTCAATTTTTTGACTAGATATGTATTTTCGACCAACTTGGTGGAAATAAGTCAATTGTATTATTCGGCATTCTTGGACCAAACCATAAACTTGGATAACAAACGATTTTATCATTTTTATCATTAAAATACGCACCCCACCAACTAAACGTACTATTTGCGATGATATTATCATTACAACAACTCATAATTAATAACTGTTTCCAATCAGGGATTGAATCATCCATTTTCATAAAATCAACATTTGTAAATCTTTCTTTTAATTTCTGTATGATGATTGAAACCACCTCATTGTCTTCGAATTGACAAAAATAGAAAACGATATACTTATCTTGATTACGCTTTTGTAATATCGTATCCAATGATTTTTCATAATATTCATAAGGCATTAATGGATGACATTCTTGGATATGTTTATAATCACCTAATCTAAAATGCATGCTTATTTGATGTGTAATATCCGTATTTAATACAGGAAATTCTTCTTTTATCTTTTCTTGTTGTTTTCGTAAACGAATCAATGAAAAAATACTGTCTTTTTCATTTTCAAAATACTTATAACTTTGATAATATCCGAATAACATGATTTGTGGATTATTAAAATGTGGAATATCATTGAATTCAAATCCATTTTCCCTATACTGCGGAAATTCCAATAACATTTCGTTTGTTAATCCATGCTTGGTATTAAAAGTAGTGAATGGTTTTATAGATTGTAGAAAATCTTCCCAATATGTGCTGCGAATCGTTCCCGTTGTTAATGTTGGAGTATATGAAAATATAATTTTTTTAGAATGTCGAATTCCATACGCGATTGTTGTAAACATTTGGAACAATTGATTTCCTAATCCACCCATTAAATAGCATGTAATATAGTCGAGTTTTCTCGTTAAATATGTCGTAGTATAATCACTCATAATATATATTATACGAAACATACTTTATATATTTTTCTTATAATTCATAATTACAAGAAAAAGAAATAACGCATTGAATTTGTAAATTTGTATTCATAATTGGTGTGGATTATAATCTTTTTAAAAAAATATATAGACGAATGGTATAGATGTCTATTTACGGATATCCTCCTTATTTTTACGGTCCATATATCTATGGCTATCCTTACAACCCATATTATCCCTATTATTATCCTTCGCTCTATACGAATTATGGGTTATATCAAAATGATATATTAGATGACCGTAGTATAAAACCAGATGCGAGTATGAACCATCCAAAAGAAGCAGAAATGGATACTTCTTGTAATATGATGCCGAAAGAGATATTTACAGATGCTTCTTGTAATTCAGATATACCAAGAGAACAATCAACCTTTCATAATTCTATTTTCCCTGAACCGCCACACGTATATAATCAAGTTCATCATTCACCGTGGTATGGTCATCATTATCCACCTTATTTTCCTCCTTACCGTCCACCATATCACCCTCCTTATTATCCTCCCTACCGACCACCTTATTATCCTCCTTACAGACCGCCGTATTATAATTATACATAAAGTTACAAATAATGAATCTTGGTCGGTCTAATATCCAAAATCTTTCTTTCGTTCGGCTAGTTTTTGTTCTAACTCTAGTTTAGCAGCAATCATTTTTTCATTTTGTATTTTTTCGTTAGCTACATATTCGTCATAATTATTGATGATATCCTTCATCCACTGTTCCGATGTCATATCAGCCGCTTTGTTGCCATCACCGTTTTTAATTTCGATTTTGGCCCCACGTTTCAATAATGCGATAGCTATTTCACGACGGTTCCATCTAGCCGCCTTATGTAATGCGGTTTCATTACTATTTGTTTTACCATCAATATCCGCACCAGCTTTTAACAACAATAACAACATTCTCATATCACCCCAACGAGCAGCATAGTGTATCGGCAACCATCCATCTCTCTCTTCCATATAATTCGGATTACCTCCATATTCTATCCATTTCTTAACCACTTGCCAATTTCCAAAGTATGCCCCATTCAGTAGCTGTTGGTCGCAGTTGCGAACCTTGGGCTTTTCGTCCTTCTTGTTGGTCCGCCAACCTTTGTCACCCTTGTACATGTTGTCTTCTAAATATAATATAATTATATTCTATAAGTAATTCGTTTTTACAATGTATTTACCGCTTATAACTTACAATTATCACAATTGTAAAATTGTATTAAAATCTGTGATGTAGTATGTAGTGAAATAAATAAAAATGTTTAGAAAAATTATATTCATATTTGTTATATAATTCAAATTATATAAAAAATGTCTATTCAACAACCGACGATTACCCCCGAACAAAAAACCGAGATAACAAATTACATCAATAATTATAGAGCGAGACACCAATCACCGCCGCTAACATGGGATGAAACCATCGCTACTTTTGCGCAACAATGGTCGTTTTATTTATTGTCGAATAATTTATTTCAACACAGCGGTTCCGCATTATATGGTGAAAACTTAGCCTATTTTGAAGGATATGGAAATGATATTGTTGTTTTATTAAAAAAAGCGATAGATAACTGGTATAATGAAATAACCCTCTATGATTTTACAAATCCAGGTTATAAACAGGGAACAGGGCATTTCACATGTTTGGTATGGAAATCCAGTACCAAATTTGGAATGGGGTTTTCAATAGACCCGAGTAATAATAACAAGGTGGATATTACATTCAACTCGGAGCCACCAGGTAATTATCAAGGACAATTTGCGCAAAACGTATTAGCACCGACTGGAACTACGCCGATACCATTGCCTACCCCAACTCCTACTCCTACCCCAACTCCTACTCCTACCCCAACTCCTATACCTATTCCAACGCCCGCCCAAAGCAATAAAAAAGTAATTATTGTAGCGTTGTATAATATCATATATATAATACAGTCGAACCAACCAAAAGTGAAAGTGATAACCGCATTATATGATTTAATTAAAGTGGTGAATAATATGGCGATTGTATGATTACGAAGACATACCAAATTTGTCCTTGATAATGCTTTTTTTACTAGGGCCTTTTTGTTTTTCACTTTCCCGCTTGACTTTATATACACCGGATGTATTAGTTGATTGATTATTTCCCCCGTAAATATTCATAATGAAATCTTCATTGTCTTCGTGTAATTCCGGTAAAATCCTAGTCAAAGGTTTATCTATCACTAATAACATATGTTCAGTTTTCAACAATTTTCTATATTCTTGAATGCTCAAATTACCGTAAAATTTATCTAATAAATAATATGGATTTGGAGCGGGTTTAATATTCTTTTTATAATCATATACTTTGCTGTATATTTGATTCAATAAATGATAACGTTCAAATTTGGTAGAATCGTCCAAATTTTCTTTCATTAAAAATGCGACTGCGCATTCTGGTCTACAGAACGAACCATAACCAAATATTTGCATGTCCATCTCATATTTGGGGATATAACATGATGGATTATCATATTCATAGGTACACCAGAAACATGCGGATTTTTTATCCGTATTATTTTTATACAAATTTATCTTCAATTTCTTTAATTTTGTATTGACGTCTTTAATATTTACATCAGCATCATCATCAGTAGGAGTGGTTGGAATTTCATCCGCGATTTTCATACTACACGAATAACAAATATTCGGCATATTTTTCATAGTTTCGTTATCATTATACGCTAAGTTTTTGTCTATAAGGTTATCGTTATTGTTGGTGGAAGACAATTCATAAGGGGCAAAATTGGAATTGTCGTTATAGGTATGTATACTAGGAGGAATAGTTGGGTTATAAGTCATAGGGTCTGAAACTAATTGTTTAATTACTGTATTGTGTTCTTTCAAATCTAACATGGAACATTTTAAATGTAGTATAATATTGGCTACGGGGTTTGGTTTGTTTAATTGTTCTTGATTTTTTGAAACTAATTTACCACCTTTTGGTTTTCTACCTCTTTTTTTTGGTAAAGATGCATCAGTGGTTGTTTCTGGTTGTTCTTCTAATGTAATGGTAATGTTTACAGGTTCAGACATATTTTGTAATGAAGAGGATGGAGTGATTACCTTCTTCTTTCTGCCTCTTTTTTTAGGAATGGTAGGAATGTTTTCAGTCATATCAACTAATTATTGTAATAATTAGACGTTCACCTTTATATTGTTTCAAAAAATGTTTGTAGGGAAACCTACGGGTTCCCTACCATTTGTATCCCCCGAACCTCAAACCCACATTTTTGATAAAAATGTTTCACTTCTGGGCTACAATCCAATATAACCCGATAACACCCTTTCTCGTTAGCTCGTTTAACTAATTTATCAATCATTTTTTTTCCATATCCTTTACCCTGATGCTCACTTTTCACACATATATCTTCTATATGACCTAAAAATGAATTATCATGTATAAATTTTTGTTCAAAGAGAACCGTTCCAGTAGCCGCGATTACGTTGTTCTCTACTAGTAACCATATTTCGGAATATTGATTGATATACGCCAATGTTTGTATAAATTGTTCGTATGTGAAATGCGTTTTGCGAAATTCATTAATCATTTGATAGTATTCATCATACATCGTATCATTAAGACGAATAAACGAAAGGTTCTCCATTATACAAATAACATTTTTTATTTTTTATATCAATACCAAATAAATATAATATAATTCGCAAAAAGAATACTTAAAGACAACCCCACAAAATATATTGGTAAATAGTAACCCATCTGGTCTTATAGTACAGTGGTTAGTACTTCAGACTTTGAATCTGAAAACCCGAGTTCAAATCTCGGTAAGACCTATATATTACTGGTGTAATATATAGATGAAAAAAGTGTGTATACCCATTTTAACGTTGTAAATAACAAGTACGGCATAAAGGTTTATAATTATCAGAACCGATTACGACTTGTTCGGTTTCATTTGAAACGCGTGATGAAAACAACGCTTTTTTTCCATTTCGACATTGCGAACATAAGGAAGTTAATTTAGATACTTTATCACAATAGGGTATTAATTCCAACATTTGACCGAATTTTTCTCGTTTAAAATCGCCGTCTAATCCACAAATATAAACTATTTTATTCTGTTGTTCAACCATATTCAATACAATTTCTTTTAACCCTTTGAAAAACTGTCCTTCATTGATTAATATAACATCCGCCGCATTTATTTCGGTATAATGTTTGTTTGCGGGATTTGTCCAATTATCTATGATATTATCGGATAAAATACAAGGTATCATTTTGCGGTCATGCGTAGAGAGCATTGTATCGTGATAACGTGTATCTTCCGCAAAATTTATAACCGCTACTTTTTTTCCAATATAAGTATAATTGTTGTATATTTGTATAATTTGCGTAGTTTTGCCTGAAAACATGGGTCCTAATATTAATTCTAAATAACCTTCACCTTGTTGTTCGTGTCTTAACATATTTTCGTAAAATTCAGTCATATGGTTATATTATGGGAGAAAAATAATATCAATTTTTTGCCTAATTATATTTAAAAATCAAATATATAAACACTTTTTGTTAATATAGTTATAATGTTAGGAAACAATCAAAACAAAGATAATATACCATGGGTAGAAAAATATAGACCCGATAATTTCAATGATATTGTATTATCACCCATCAATCGCACCATTTTCAAAAACATTATTGAAAACGACTATTTTCCAAACTTATTGTTTTATGGTCCACCTGGAACAGGCAAAACAACGACCATTATTAATTTAATAACGGAATACCAGAAAAAACACAATCAAACGAGCAAAGGTTCCATCATCCATTTAAACGCATCCGATGAAAGAGGTATTGATATTATTCGTAATCAGATTTATCAATTTGTAAAATCCAAGAATTTTTTCGAAAATGGTTTGAAATTTGTAATCTTGGATGAAGTGGATTATATGACGAAAAACGCACAACAAGCATTGAAATATTTATTACAATCGGCGTGTTATAACGTCCATTTCTGTCTGATATGTAATTATATCAGTAAAATTGAAGAATCATTGAAAAACGAATTTATATGTATTCGATTCAATCAATTACCTAAAAAGGATATTTATAAATTCATAAAAAACATAACGATGAATGAAAAACTCCAATTATCGGATGCGGTTATTGAAACCATTCAAAAAAATTATAATTCAGATATTCGTAGCATGATTAATTTTATACAATTGAACCAGAATGTGAAAGAATGGGAGGATAACATTATTACCAATCAAATATTAGAAGATATACATCAATTGTTATATAATGATATCGACAATACGACCAAAATCATTACCTTTGTTCATAATATAAGTATTCAATACAATACGGATAAAAAAACCATTGTTAAAATGTATTTCAATTATATCATTCGCAATAAACAAGCATTGGTCAATGAAGCATTTTTAAATATCATCGAAACAATTATGCATTGTTCTGAACAAAATATCGAACATATATTAATCTATTTTTCGTATCATTTGAAAGACCATTATAACAGTATACCGTATATTGAACCGGTTGTTTCAGTATACAATAAATAAAAAATTGAATTAATATAAAGAAACAACACGTATTGTATTAGCAGCACTCCGGAAATGAATATAGATGACGAATGGTCAAATTTCCTCACAAACCAACATAAAAACAATGGAAAAATAATTAACAAACCAAATATCAACACAAATAATGTAGCAGACATTTGTGTTGATAATAGTAGTTTAGATGATAATAGCACAATGCCTATTTGTGAAGATTTGTATATATCCACCAAAACCAAAGTTTTATTCTTAAATCAAAGTATTGATATCCATACTATATTTTGGAATATTCCAGTTATCGAATATTGGAATCCTGTTGCGGGTGTCGTAAAAAAACAAATGAAAATCGTTTCGAAAACCAAAGAAGAATACGAAGAATATCAAAAAAAATTGGAAAATATTAAATATTATAATGAAAATGTAATAAAACAAATCGATAACCCGAGTGCTAGACGAATTAAATTCAAGGATGAACGGAAAATTACCATTGGAATTTCTAAAAAAGATATCATGAATTGTCGAGGAAAAATCAAAAATGCGTTTTACAACTGTTTTGCGATGATTTTACGATTTGAATATCAAGGTGCCTTTCGCGAAATTCACGTCAAGATATTCAACACAGGTAAATTGGAAATACCAGGAATATTGAACACTGAATTATTAGAAATTGTGAAAAAAATGATATTGGAATACATTGAACCACATTTGACTGAAAAGTTGGATTTTATTGAAAATGATACAGAAGACAATGTATTAATCAATTCCAATTTTAATTGTGGATATTATATCAATCGCGAAAGATTACACTCTATTTTGCGAAGTGATAAATATAGTATAGAAAGCGCATATGACCCATGTAGTTATCCTGGTGTAAAATGTAAATATTATTTTAATAACGAATTGGGGTTTGACCCCGCATTACAAAAAGGGCAAATATCACGCGAAGACCGTAGTATGAAATTATCGGATTTGGATGATAATAAAAAATATACGGAAGTATCCTTTATGATTTTCCGAACAGGCAGTTGTCTAATCGTAGGAAATTGTAATGAAAAAATATTAAAATTTATATTTGAATTTATCAAGGGTATTTTACAAGAAGAATATAATCAAATTAAAGTTGTGAATGATGAACCAAATACCAAAATTAAAAAAACGAAATTAAGAAAAAAGAATGTATTCATGTCTGAAAATTATTATAGCGAAAATATTACGGTGTAATATTTTATGGGACTATTTTTCTGCTGCTTTCGCTATTCGCCTATCACAAGTCTTCTTTATTTGAGTAACAAGTTTGTCTTTATCCTTCGCTTTTTCGCCACTGGTAAAATATGTTTTAACTTTCTTTATAATGTTCTTATATTGTTGTCTCGATAAAACATTACTCGGACAAATCGTTTTGAATTCTTCGAACTCATTAATTTCTAGGAATTTAAATATTTCATTTAATTTATCATGTAAGTCATTTTTGTCTGATTCATCTATACGCGCTATATTCTTTTCTGCATCTTCAAGTATTTTATGATAGTCGTTAAAATCTGCCTCTCTTTTCTGTTTTGGATCATCAATTTTAATTGGTTCTGGATTTAAACTATTTTCACAAATGATTTTATAAATATCTAAATAAAATTGTAATTTATACATATATCTATCAAAATATCCGGTAATAATTTTATTTATTTCTGTAAAATATTTCGTTAGTTTGGTAAAATAATCATCCACATTAGTAGGGCACTGTATCACCGGTAATTCCTTACCTTTGATACCAGACGTCACTGAGATTTGCTTAGGCAAATATCCAGTTGAATGTAGCCAAGTTATAAATTTATTGTTAATATCATAATTTTTTTGTAATTTTTGAATAGTTTCAAATTTATACATCTGCGTACTCGCATACAACGCGAAATATGTTATAATTGGAGCTAATATAGGAGTGGCGATTGCTCCTAATGCGTTTGCTAGCTGAATATTGTGAATGGAATTATGTATTTCTGTGGAAACAGAAGTAGGGTCTACTTTAGCTAAATTTAAGGCGATCCCAGTACTTACACTTACACTTTGTATAATTGCCGGATTTTCCAACCATATGGTCTTATTTGCTGTATTTTCTACTGCTTTTATCATTTCAGACGAAGAAACAAACCCTTTTTCATAAAGATTTTCATAATTCATAATTTCATTTTGAACAAAGGATTGATAAGTCATATTTTTCATATTCGTTTTAAATGTATTCTTATCTTCTTCACCAAATAAATATCTTTCAAATCGTGTAAAAAATTCCTTTGGAAAAAATTTATTAATACCGCGATTACATCGGCCAATTAATTTTATTGATTCTAATACATTCGCACGATTAAATTCTATAATTTGTGATTTATTATACGCTAATGTATTCAATAAAATGATGATATATTTAATTAGATATTTTTTTATCGTCTTGTTTCCGAGACATTTATTCAGTGGCCAAATATTTTTTTCGTCTTCTTTATGATATGATTTATATAGTATATTCATTATTTTTAATAATTTAATATCGTCACTATCTTTATTTAATGAATCATTATCGTCAATAATAGTATTTATATCTATTATTAATTGTTTAAACGTGGTAATTACTTTATTTTCTTTACTATTATTTGTATCAGCAAATGTTTTATTATAATATTTATTAAAATCAGATAATGTTAATCTTTTAGTATCAAAATGATCGGTAGATTCTATTTTTGGGGATAATATATCTATATATTCTTGACTGTCCATTAGTACATTAGCTTCAGTGGTTTCTTCTGTTAAAAAATCTTCTAATCCTCTTATTGGTGGTATTATTCCATCTTCTTTATTGTTTACTAAATTTTTTTGGATAAATTTATTGAAACTTTGTAATTCGTGCTCCTGTAACATATAATCTCCTCCCATCATTTTTTTATTATAAATTTGTCGATTCGAACGTGTATACTTTTTATTTATATTGACGTTCCTTTTTTTTGTATTTCTAAAATTCATTATTATATATATTCGATATATAATAATTATACAAACAACCATTTCACTAAACTCTTTGTGCTTTCTTGATGAAATTTTTCTTCAAATACATCTTGTTCAACGTAAAATTTCATTAAAAAATATTCATTTTTATCTGTCTCATTTAATACAGTCATTTTTTTCGTTTTTTCGATTTTTACCAACATTTCTAGTAGCAAATCTTCATATTTATTAAAATCCATCGGTATTTTCTGTTGGATAATTTCTAAGTATGAATTGGTCAAATCTAACGAATCAATACGATGTAGATAACGATGTAAGAAATTATCGCAAATTTTCACCCGATTTTCAAAAGTAATACCATTATTGCCCCAAAAGAATAATGTTTTGGTAAAATTCGATATTTTTTGGAACAATTGTCGCAATTCTTTTTCATCAATCGATAAATCTTCATCGTTCAACGTCATAATATTCGAGATAGTAGTAGAAGAATTGTTTTGTTCTCCATCATAAATATCGCAAATTGTCTTTTTATATACAAATAATATCGCATCAATATGATTTAAATTTTGTAGTAAATCGGATTTATGTATCTGTTCCATATATTCTAAATAATAATAATAGCATTTTTGGGAATAATAATAAGCGTGGTCAATATTCTTATTTTTTATTAAAATATATTCAAATACGCGATGAATTGCATTCATACCAATATATAAACTAGGATTTGGATTGGATAAATTTTTCAGTGTTTCATTCTGATTCATTAAATCGAAATATTCTTTGATAATCAACGCATATTTCAATATAATGCGATTCTTAAAATATTTGGTAGTAGTCATCGTTATTTATAATATACTAACATAATTTTTCTCTAAAGTTTCCATTTCATTTCGATACTAATATCATTAAATTCTAAATTACCACAATAATAAGTGTCTAAAGATAATATTTTAGAAATTGTATTTTTCGATTTTACTTTTTTGAACGAAATTTTCATTTGTTTTAACACTGATTCTTTGAATGTCCTAAAATCGTTATATTCAAAACTATCACTAACTATCACAGCCCAACCGTGTAATGCTGCGGAGTTTGATATGGTTTTATCCTCACTATCTGCGATACCGTCGGTGGAATATACCGCAATAAACACAGACGTATTGTTTGTAATTTTTTCTCCAAAAAACCAACGTTTATTTACCATGCGGTCTTCGTTATCAAATCCCGACCAATTTAGATAAACTGTTAAATCCAGATTTGCTTTGGATTTACTGTAACGTATTAACTCATCCGGATTATACATAACCATTAATACGTTCTTTTCTTGTTTCACGTATGGTAAATGACTATTACCGATGACTTCATGTAAATCACCAATCGTAGATATTTTTCCGGATTGTGTAAATACTGAAATACCGCCAACATTAGCAACCCATGGGAATTGTTGTGCTCCTAATTTACCTTTTTTATAGTTCTCCATAGAAGTTAATGTAAAATAATTATTGTTATAAATATGATAATTGATATCACACAAAGGAGAACCTCCCGTAAACGCTTCTACTGTATTTGACGAATACGTAATTACTTCTTTTGGAACGATTTTTAATATGGTAGCATATGGGTCTAAATTAAAATGTTTATGACTCCACAAGTTATAACTATCCATTAATTTTACAGTATCCGCAACATTTTCACTGTTAAAGTAATTACCCGCACTCCATTGAAATACGGTTTTATCTACAAAAGACAAATTTTTATAAATCGTATCAAAATCTTTTTCATCATGACTAATTTTTATGGTTTTATCAAATTTAGAATGATAACGAGTATAATCTTGGGTAGGAACATAACTCGTTGTGCTAAAGAAAGCACCAATTGGACTAAGTTTTTTTTCACCATTTAATCCAGTTAATAAATACATCAATTTATTACAATTATTGCCGTCGCTGGATATTTTACAACGATTGTAGGTTCGTGCCGAAGCGCAATATATACTACCATTTAAAGTGATGATTTGTAAGAAGTGTTCAATCAATATATCAATACATGATTTTGCTAATTCTTTAATTTGCGTATTTTTACTAAAATCATACAGATTCAACAATGCGCTCAATGTATACATATTGTAAACTTGTGAAAAACATTCATAAAATAAATATTTGGTTTTCGCAGTCAAATACGTAATAAGTAAATCATTACATTGTTTGTCTGTTTGTTTTGAATATTGTAACCATAAAAACCACGAAGATAAATAACAAATCATATGGTTCTCACTCCAAAAGCATTGTTCTTGTTCATTTTTGGATAACCAAAATTTTTGGTCTTTTAACGCAGTACTCATAAGTGAATATATAGTATCTGTTTCAGACATATTATTCAAGGACGACAAATACAATAATCGAATCATCATAATTATATTAAAATCATTATCTTTTTTAGCGGTTTTATTCACATTGTAATCGTTAATACATTTGTCTATTAATGCTGTATTTAATTTTTCTTTGCTATATGCTTGTAGTAATAAGGCATACGTATTCATTTCATCGCTATTTGAAGACACATAACTTGCTCTACGCTGTTCAAACGAAATCATTTATATTATATAAAAATATTAAAATTATTACCAAAAAAATACTTCTATAATCTGATTTTATAAGTAATGATTTAGGAAGTTCTATAATAAATTAATTAATTAAAAATGGATTTAAAGTAAAAAATGAAATATAAAATATAAATTATTTCATACAAATGAATAAAGCACCAGCAACCGCACCAGCATCCCAAAAGGCACCTGCTCAACCAGCAACTGCAGCAAATACCGCTGCCGGATATAGACTTCCTGAAGCAACAACACTTTCCCACGCAGCCAAATTATCAGTAGTAGAAGATAAACCAATTATGTTAGATTATTGGACCAATTCTTTAAATAAAACCGTGTTAATTGGAGTAAAAGATAACCAAGAGAAATTATTAGTCAAGAGTGAAGAAGAATACACGAGTCCAATCGCAAAGATTTTCAAGGTCGGTAAGGAATATATTATTATGACTGAGAACTCCATCTATATCGTAGATGTTGAAATTCCAACCAAGAAGATCAGTTCATAATTGTATGTGAAATCATCTAAATATCATGTTTGTATTATCTAGTAAAATAATATAAACCCTCGCGTACGTATAATATATGTATGTTTAACAAAATACGAGAGTACTTGGGCTTACATACCGATTATTGTTTGTTATGTAAAACTAGGAATATTCATCTTATACATACGTGTGAAAAACATTATTGGTGTAAGAATTGTAATGATTTTATAACCCAATATTATGGTTATAAAATCATTACAATTCATTGTCCTTTTCTTTGAAAACATCGCATATCAGTAAACGGGCCTTCATAATATATTGAATATATTATGAATTTACATAATTTCTTTTAGTTTTTCAATTTGTTCAGGTGTTAAGTGGTCGGGGAATTCTATTTCAAAATCAATAATTAGATTTCCGGTAGTTCGTTCTCTTGTTAATCCTAAATTATTTACAATTCGTTTATATCCAGGTTTAATTACGGTTGGATTATTCAAATTATTCAAACATAATAATTTTCCATTCAAGTGTGGAATATTAAAAGAGAACCCACACAAAGCGTCTTTCAAACTTACTTTTTGATGAAAATGTAAGTCTAAACCCTGTCGTTTAAAACAAGTTGTATTATTTATTTTTACACCTATATGAAGGTCTCCTTTCAAATTTTCATTTATTACATGTCCCTTGTCTTTGATTACAAAGGTATCTTGTTCATCCATTCCAGCTGGAATATTTACATTTATTGTTTCAATCTCTGTAATTTTCATTCCATTTATAATCGTCCATCTTTCGTATTCTACAGACATGGATATACCGTGAAAACATTGTTCTAATGTTATTTCTACTATTTTTTTAATAGGTTGTGGTGGGGATTGATGATGAAAACTACTAGAAAATTCAGCGTGAAAACCGCCGGGGCCATTTCGAAAAACTCTTATTTCGGGTATTCCTCCACCACCGCGCATTTGATGGATATTTGTAAAACTACTACCCATTCCACCCAAACCCCCCATGCTAAACATCATATTGAATAATTGGTTCATATCATTGAATTCATCCATTCCTCCTCCATTATCAAATGGGGTTGCGTTTCCATATTTTAATTCATGATCATAATTACTTTTAGCTGATGGGTCGCTTAAAATTTCATACGCCGCATTTATTTCTTGAAATTTGGAAGTAGCTTCAGGGTCGGAATTACGGTCAGGATGATATTTTAAAGAAAGACTACGATACGCAGATTTAATATCTTTTTCATTTGCGTCTTGACTTACTCCTAATGTTTCATAATGATTACCCATTGAATTATAAAGGTTATTTTGAAAATATCATTATATCATTTTCTTCAAAATATATTTACATATTTCGAAAAATTCACATAAAAAATAGACTCTATAACTATCTATATGACCAATATTACATTTATTAATAAATATAAACCATATTATATAAATGATTTCTGTTTAGATGATAAATTATTATACACATTGAAAATCTTGTTAGAAATTGATAATCTCAACATTTTATTTGTAGGAAATTCGAATTCGGGGAAAACCACGTTATTGTATGCTCTAATACGAGAGTATTATGGTTTAAAAAAAGACGCATCATTGCCTGAAAACAATATTTTGTTCATCAATAATTTAAAAGAACAAGGCATACAATATTTTCGGAATGAAATGAAAACATTCTGTCAATCACATAGTAGTATCTATGGAAAGAAAAAATTAGTGATTATAGACGATATTGATAATATCAATGAACAAAGTCAACAAGTCTTTCGCAATTATATAGATAAATATCGCAACAATATTCATTTTATATCAGTATGCTCAAACATACAAAAAGTAATTGAAAGTATTCAATCACGCCTACAACTTATTAAATTAAATCCGCCAAATGATTCTCAAATTGAAAATATTATGAACACGATTATCAAAAATGAAAATATAGAAATCGACAAAGAATCCAAGCAATATTTATTGCTGATTACGAATGGTTCTATACGTAATCTCATTAATTATTTAGAAAAAATGTATATATTGGGCGAACCGATTACCATAGAATTATGTAAAAATATATGTTCGAATATTTCATTCCACGAATTTGAAAAATATGTTGACCATTTAAAACAAAATGAATTAACAGATGCTATACAATTGCTATATAATATACATGATTATGGGTATTCAGTGATTGATATATTAGATTATTTTTTTAGTTTTACCAAACTAACAAATGTAATTGATGAAGAAACAAAATATCGCATTATTCCATTTTTATGTAAATATATAACCATTTTCCATAATGTGCATGAAGATTGTATTGAATTAGCGCTATTTACAAATAATTTAGCGAGAATCATACATCAATAAAATTGAATGCGCTTTCAAAACTATAACATAATCATAAAAACAAATTTATAATTATGTATTCTTTCATTGATTCGTCTTCTTATTATGAAACTATTCCATTGTATATTTTTACCACATATATTGTGTGTATAATTGTTTTAGAGATTATCACGCAAATACAGCACAGTCTTAGGCAACATTTATCGATTCATAAACCGCTTAATTAAACTTCGATCCAGAGATGCAGTCATAATCATTTTATATTTATTATTGCGCAACATATATGTGCTTATCATATTTATATTGCTGAATGGCGCAATGAAATATATTTTCCAAAATACAAATAAAATTATAAATGAAATACTTACAGAAAAACTTTATATGTAGACAATAACTTTAGAATAAATATGTGAAAATTATTATATATATTTATTTTAATCAGTATATTTTTTTAAATGACGAAACAAATTTTTAAGAACGATGTCCCGAATAATTATTTCTACTCTTTCTTGGACAAAATTTGTTTGAAAACTGAAAAATATTATTTAATCGATATGAATGCTTTTAGAAAAATGTTGTTTTATAACTATCACGAAGAATTTTGTGAAACATTAAAACAATATTATCATTTATCCAAGCAATTTTATTTGGACCGCAAAATGTCTTATAATTCCTTTACTACCATCGTTAGACAAATTTGTAAAAATAACAACATAATGTTTACTTCACAAATAAAATATAACGAATCAAAATACAATATCGATTATTTAATATACTTTTCATTAGATGCGCATAAATAAAATACAAATATAGTATATATTTTATGTTTAGCCCAAAAATAAATAATTATTTAATGATGTTTGGCGTGGTTGTAGTATGTAGTTATGTAGCCAATAAATTTAATCAAAGTTTTCAAAATAAAGATGAATATGACTTGATTAAGAAATACTTATTGAATGAATCTCCTTTATACGGGTTCAATCGTCCCAAGATTTGGATTCATTCCAAATATGAAGTGAACGCACGTTGCTGGAAAGATTTTCATTCCCGTAATACCACCGATTTAAATCAACCTTATATTCATTTAACTATCAAAACAATTATTAATCATTGTGGAAATGATTTTAATATTTGTTTGATTGATGATGAAACATTTAGTAAATTAATACCTAATTGGGATATTGATGTAGCAAATGTAGCCGAACCAATGAAATCGCATTATCGCGAATTAGGAATGATGCAATTATTGTATTATTATGGGGGGATGATTGTTCCTAATTCTACGGTTTGCTTGAAAAACTTGAAAAATTTTTATTTGGAAAATACACAAGGCAACAAAGCCTTTGTATGTGAAAACATCAATCGTAATGTTGATTTATTAAATCAAAAACAAAAGTTATTATTCACGCCCGATATTTCTTTCATGGGCGCACCTAAAAACAATGAAACTATTCGTGAAATGGTTGAATTTTTGAAGAGAAAAAATAAGAATCCTCATTTCTCGAATGAAACAGATTTTTTGGGTGAAACTTCTCAATGGTGTATTGAAATGATACAAAAACAGCGAATGAATTTAGTGTTTGGGCAAATGATTGGTGTAAAAACCAAACACCGTAAAACCATTTTATTAGAAGATTTAATGGAGGAGGATTATTTGGATTTAGATAATGATACAGTAGCCATTTATATTCCTAGAGAAGAAATATTGAACCGACCAAAATATCAATGGTTTGCTGTTATGAAAGGTGAAGAAATATTGAAATCGAACATGATTGTCGCGAAATATTTACAAGCATCCATAGTTGATAGCACAAATGAATATCACGCACCCACTGAACAAAAAAGTGTGGTATCAATCTAGGGAAACCTACGGGTAGGGATTCTACCCCTAGGACCCCTTCCCTTTTTGTTTGTGTGATTGTAGATAATTTATTATAACGATAATAAATTATATTTTGTAAAAGGTGTATTATATAATTCATAAAATCATATAAAGAAACACAGTTTTATTTCTTAATGGAACCGATGAGCGAACCTACCAACAATAAAATACAACAATCGATAACTACTATCCACGAGTTATTTTCAAAATATGAAAACGACAAATATATGACTGAAAAAACACAACATTATATTTGTAATCAACTTCCAAATATTCTTGAAAATATACGAATTACCCACGAAAACAGTGTAAGCCGCATTGAAGAAATGAATTTCGAAAAAAATATGTTTATTCATAATTTTTTATCCAACAATCAATACTTCTATATGCCTTCTACTGAAAAATTTTTCATTTATGAAGGGAATCATTATCAACATATTAGTGAAGACGACATCTTACATCATGTTCTCTCCACTATTTCCCGCGATCGCAACTTAATGTCTTGGAAACAATTAACTAAAAAAAATATCATGAAACGTATCAAAGAGAATAATTTATTAAAATCGATTCCCGAATCCAACACCATTCAATCCATATTGAATGAACTCATTCCTAATTTATTCGCCAACAAGTATGAAGCCAAATATTTCCTCACTATTCTTGGCGACAATCTCTTCAAAAAGAATACGGACCTCATTCATTTTATTGACCCCTCCGCCAAACAATTTATACGTGAACTAAATGATTTTGCTCAATTCTATATCGGAACAAATCTATCTCAAACATTCAAGTTCAAGTACCACGACAATCACGAATATACCAATTGCCGTCTAATCAACATCAATAATTGTAAAAATAATAATTTATGGTCGTCCTTATTAAATGAACATATTTTGGATTTCATTTGCGTCGCCAGTCATTATTCTATCCGTTTTAATAGTTCGGATGAATATGTAATCAATCATAGTTATCAACCCGATTTCGTGAAAAACGTGTTTTATTTGAAAGATTTAACGCCTACTGAAATGGTTAGTAAATTCACCGACGAATTTTTACAAATTACGTTCCCCGCAAATGAAATGAAAACGATTTTGAACCAACAATTAGCGATTGATAAACAAAGTGAAATTCGGGCAACCCAAATTAGTTGGAAAAATATGCTATATTTATGGCGAAAATATTTGGCGAGTAAAGGATTACCCAATATTATGTTTCAGCAAACTTTCAAGAACTTATTGATTGAGAAATTCACCGACTATTATGTAGAAGACAAAGACGCTTTTATTGGAATTTGTAGCGAACACCTACCATTAATTCAACAATTCTTACAATTTTGGTCGGATACCATAACCTATGATGAAAACGAAATTGATTTCGAAATTGAAGAAATTATCATTTTATTTAAACAATGGTCGGAATGTAAAAATGAAATGCCGTCGACGCTATCCGATAAACAAATATTAGATTTAATCGCCTATTATCAACCCGACATTGAAATTGAAAAAGATAAATATGTATGTAAAATTCGTTGTTCTTTATGGGATAAACGTTTAGATATACAAGTTGCCTTAGAAAATATGAAAGAAACCTTGCGTTTGAAATATTATGTAGAAGAAAGTGGAGTAGAAAATTATGAGAAATTGAACTCCTCTATTGCGGGTAGAAATATATCCATCTATGACGCATATAATTTTTATTGTAAATTTTTTTCCAGTATGAATGGTAAACAAATCGCTAGTAAATCATACTTTGATAAATATGTCTTTGAAAATTTGGCCGTGTATATTACCGATTCTAGATATATTAGTTCTGATTGGATTGTTGAATAGTAAATAATTCATGTATACTTTTATTACCACATTTTCCAGCATACTCATTGTAATCACCTACGTTACATGTTTCATGAGGAGAACAGTCATCAATACCAACCAATATATGTAAATTTATACATAGCTGTCTACATTCACTTGATTTTTCTACACGTCTTCCCGACGATAGTGTACCTACACCACGAATACATACTTTATTTCTTAAAAATTGTTTCAATGTATCAACATCATTCAATGCTCGGTTAACGTTTTTATTTTGAGTTTTTAATATATCTAATTTCTCTTGTAATCCAGTAGAAAAAACAGGGTCAATTTTATCTAAACCATGCTTATTCATACTATATAATTTTATATATAGACATTCAGCATCCGTAAAGTTGAACTCGTCTTTCAACTTTTTTTCTAATTCAGCATTATATGTTTTGTATGTCTTGAACCGAGTCAAGTGAAAAAACCCTCCTCTTTTACTTGTTTTATTGTTTCTTTTTTTCATATTCCTACGGGATTTATATCTCTGTGTTTTACGAGTTTGTCTACTCATTATATAATATGTCTATATAATATTATATAATTATTGTTTTCGTTAGTTTATTTCTTATTTTTCTTGGAATTATTTTTATTGGAAACATTCTTCTTTACCACTCCAAATTCTCCTTTCTTGGCGAAATAACCGTTCTTTTCTAATCTCTTTTCCTTCTTAGCAGTTCTATGTTTGGCGGCAGAAACAATACGTCCCCATTTATTGCGAAATAGGTTGCGACGAGTTAAATTTCCACTGGTCTTGTATGCGGTTCTATTCCACACTTGTGCTCTTGAACCAACTAGTTCTGCGTATTTTTTACCATAGATATGATAAGTTCCGTCTTCACTACGAGTATGAGTCATTATATATTAACTAAATATTTTATTTTTCACTATTTTTTTTAGAACTTCTATTTTTTCTAGTTGATTTTTTAACATATCCAAACTTCCCTTTTTTGGCGAAATATCCGTATTTCTCTAAACGTCTTTCTTTCTTAGCTGTCTTAAACTTGTCTGCGGAAACAATACGTCCCCATTTGTTCATCACTAAATCACGTTTGCGTAAACTTCCACTTGTTTTATACGCGGTTCCGTTCCATACTTGTTCTCGTGAACCAAATAATTCTTTGTATTTCTTTCCTTCAATATAATAACATCCATCTGCTTGTCTAACTGGTCTTTTCATATGTAATATATACATTACATATAAAATATTTTATTTGCTAAATATATTCTAACAACATTTATTAGGCTTTGTTGTTCTTATATATTGTGCATAACGCATACGTGCGCTTAAGGTAGGGTCATTGGATGAACTCGCTATTTTATTATAACCTACACAATTACATTTTTGCTGTTGGCAGTATTTGATAATATTGAACATTGTATATTATGCGGAGAAATGATGCCCGTGAAAAATTGAATTTTTAAAACTACTTTTTATTATAAATATATTATAATCGTTATTACATCTAGAATGTCGCTCTCAAAAACAAACTCCTCTAACAGTATGACTTCCGACGAAACCCTCGCATTACAATACCAAAAGAAAACCGACAAACAACATATCTTGGACAATCCTGATACATATATTGGTTCAGTTGAAAATGTGGACGCTGATATGTGGGTGTTCGATGATGCTTCTCAAAAAATCGCTCTAAAAACAATTGAATATATTCCTGGGTTATATAAATTATTTGATGAAGGTATTGTGAATTGTCGAGATCACGTCATACGTATGATTCAGTCTACGATGTTGGAAAAAAAATTCGTTACGCATATTGATATTGATATTACGGAAGACGGAACCATTACTCTAACCAATGACGGCAACGGTATTGATATTGCTAAACATCCTGAATACGATGTTTGGATTCCAGAAATGATTTTCGGACATCTTCGCACTTCTACCAATTACAATAAAGACGAAAAAAAAATAGTCGGCGGTAAAAATGGTTTTGGATTTAAATTAGTATTGATTTGGTCGGAATATGGTAGGGTTGAAACCGTGGACCATGTTCGTGGTTTAAAATACGTTCAAGAATTTCGTAAAAATCTAGATGAAATTTGTCCTCCATCCATTACAAAATCCTCTGTAAAACCCTATACCAAAGTTTCATTCAAACCCGATTATACACGTCTTGGAATTCAAGGGCTAACTTCCGATATGTTATCCCTCTTGAAAAAGCGTATCTACGACATTGGCGCCATTACTGACCATTCTATCAAAAAAATCAAAATCAATTACAATACCGCGCTCATTCCAGTGAAAAATTTCCAACAATATATTGATTTGTATATCGGAAACAAAGACGAAAGCAAACGTGTATATGAAATGCCTGATGAACGTTGGGAATATGCCGTCGCACTTTCTCCTACCCACGAATTTATTCAAGTATCATTTGTAAATGGTATATGTACTTTCAAAGGTGGTAAACACGTTGAATATATTACTGGTCAAATTACGCGTAAATTGTGCGATTATATTGAAAAGAAGAAGAAGGTCAAGGTAAACGCAAACGCGATTAAAGAACAATTGATATTATTCTTACGTTGTGATGTAGAAAACCCTTCATTTGATAGTCAAACCAAAGATTTTATGAATACACCTTCCGCCAAGTTCGGTTCATCTTGTTCCGTATCCGATAGTTTTATTGAAAAAGTAGCCAAGATGGGTGTGATGGATTTAGCTTGTTCCCTGACTGAAGCCAAAGAAAATAAATTGGCGAAAAAAACCGATGGTTCAAAGACGAAAAATATCCGCGGCATCGCGAATTTCATAGACGCCAATCTAAGTGGAACGGTTCAATCCAAAGACTGTATTCTCATTTTATGTGAGGGATTAAGTGCTATGTCGGGTATTGTATCTGGTTTATCGAGTGAAGACCGCAATACCATCGGCATCTATCCATTGAAAGGAAAACTACTGAATGTCCGTGGCGAACAAGTGAAGAAAATCGCGGAAAATAAAGAAATCGCGGATATTAAAAAGATATTGGGATTGGAAACGGGCCGTGAATATTCCACCATTCAAGACGTTCATCAACATTTGCGATATGGTAAAATTATGTATATGACTGACCAGGATTTAGATGGTAGCCACATCAAAGGTTTATGTATTAATTTATTCCATAGCGAATGGGCATCTCTAGTGAAAATTCCGGGGTTCTTATCCTTCATGAATACTCCTATTCTTCGTGCGAAAAAGGGTTCACAAACATTGCTCTTTTACAACGATGGTGAATATGAAACATGGAAACAAAGTCTCGGACCACAAGGCACTCACGGATGGACCATCAAATATTTTAAGGGATTAGGAACATCTACTTCGGCCGAATTCAAAGAATACTTTGCGAACAAGAAAATCGTGGATTTCGTATATATTGACCAAACGAGTGATGATACGATTGATAAAATATTCAATAAAAAACGTGCGGATGACCGTAAGGAATGGTTAGAAAATTATAACAAGAACGCTTATCTAGATACATCCAAGAAGCACGTATCGTATCAAGAATTTATCAATAACGAAATGATTCATTTCAGTACGTATGATTGCGCTCGTTCGATTCCAAATATGGTAGACGGTCTAAAAATATCACTTCGCAAAATCTTATATTCCGCATTCAAGCGAAAATTAACGAGTGAAATTAAAGTCGCGCAATTCTCTGGGTACGTTTCTGAACACAGTGCGTATCACCACGGTGAAGCAAGTTTAAACGGGGCTATTGTAAATATGGCGCAAAATTTCGTCGGTTCAAACAATATCAATCTATTGAATCCGAACGGTCAATTTGGAACACGATTACAAGGCGGTGATGATAGTGCTTCGGAAAGATATATATTCACTATGTTGAATTCACTAACCCGTTATATATTCCCCGAAGCGGATGACGCAGTATTGAGTTATATCAATGATGATGGAACAATCGTTGAGCCCGAATTTTATGCGCCTATTATTCCATTCGCACTCATCAACGGTATTTCAGGCATCGGCACTGGTTTCTCATGTAATATCGCGCCTTACAATCCAAAACAAATCATCGGTTATTTACGCAATAAATTGTTGGGTCAATCGAATGAAGGCAGCGAATTCGTTCCTTATTATGAAGGATTCAAAGGCAGTATTCGCAAATTAGCCGACCAAAAATATTTAATCAAGGGATTGTATGAAAAAATCGGCGACGATAAAATTCGCATCACTGAACTACCCGTAGGAACATGGACAATGCCTTACACTACTTTCTTAGAAACATTGATGGATGGAAATACACTAGATAAAGCCGGTAAGAAAATCCCACCTAGTATCAAAGATTTCACCTCGGTTTCTACTGAAGTAGCAGTTGATTTCACCGTTATCTTTCCAAAAGGTAAAATACAAGAATTAGAAGCATCCGTAGATGCGAACGGATGTAATGGCGTGGAAAAATTATTGAAATTATTTACAACTATCAGTACCACCAATATGCATATGTTCAATTCCGAATTCAAATTACATAAATATTCTACGATTGAAGAAATCATTGATGATTTCTATGGAGTTCGTTTGGGTGTGTACCAAAAGCGAAAAGCATATTTGGTAGAGGATATGGAGAAAAAATTAATACGATTATCGAATCGAGCAAGATATATTCAAGAAACATTGAACGGCACCATTGATTTACGTCGTAAAACCGCCGAACAAGTATCTACCTTATTGACTGGAATGAAATTCGCGCTCATCGATGGTGATTACAAATATTTGATTAAAATGCCGATGGATTCGGTGACTCAAGAAAATGTAGCCAATATTATGAAAGAAAAAGAAAATACAGAAGCCGAATTGGCGCTATTGAAATCCACTACCTTAGAAAAAATGTGGGTTCATGAATTAGATGTATTGAATACTGAATATGATAAATATAAATTATACCGCGAACAAATCCAACGAGGAAGCGGCACTGAAAAACCAAAAAAAACGATAAAAAGTAAAAAGTAAAATATATAAAATCGAAATTTCATAAAATTGAAATTCTTTTTTTATGTTACTCATTTAACAACCGAACCCAGATTAATAAAAACTAAACAAATTCAACAACCATGAAAACTTTCATTGACCTATATGAAACCCTACAATGTATGGATATCGTTCAATTTCAAGAATGGTTCACTACGAACGATGATAAACAGTATATACAAGAAGCCCTTCTAAAGTTGTTTGGAGGTTTATGTATTATATCAAAATTAAATGAATTTATTCCGGCTCATGGTAATTTTAATATGAGTACATTCGCTAAACAACTATCTTATAAAGAAATATTCTATAAGGAGAATGGTGATAAACTTAATATAAAACAGGGTGGAGATTCTTCTGATTTTACAATGATATCAAAAACGAACGACAAACATTTATTAGCTATTTCTTCTAAATGCCTCACTAACGAACAAAGTGGTAAACTTGATGTTGAAAAAATGGCGTTTTATGCTCAAAAATACGTAGATATGGGTTATATAGTATCTTATGGATTTACTGTGCGTGATAAAGCAAATACAGACAATATGATAAGTAGAACCCATAGTTCCTCGAAAGATTTAGTAAATGTTTATACTAGAAAGGATACAATAGTTGTAGATTGGGATGACCTATTCCAGGCGTTTCACGCCTTTAAAATGAATTTTCAAAATACACTAGTGGATACTATTATAAGTTCTACAAAAAACGCATTGTGCTTTAAATTACATCAGGAATTGGCTATATTGCGCACATTACGAATGAAAGATTGTAATAAAAAAGAAATACTATGGGGACATATTCAACGAAGTGGTAAAAGTTATATCATTGCTGGTTGTATCATAGAAGACAGTAAAAATAAAGATAAATGTAATTATCTGGTAATAACCACCGCACCAAAAGAAACAACCCGACAACAGGCGAGTGTATTTGATTGTCTTCAATTACGCGGGTTTAATGTAGTAAAATTGAATGGTAAAAATAAAACACCTACGTTGACTGATAGGAATATTATACTATGTTCTAAACAGTTTCTTCAAAATAAATTCGACAAGGGTCATGATACACAAAAACACACCGAAATACAGACAAAAAACATCCCATGGTTGAAAAATATGCGATTCGATATGCGATTTATAGATGAAAGCCACAATGGCGGCACAACTGAATTGGCGCAAAAGACATTAGATTATTATGGGTCAAACGCATTTACTATACAAATAACCGCAACTTATAATAAGCCTGCTAACCATTTTGCGATTCCAAAGGAAAATTGGATTCTATGGGATTCTGAAGATATCAAACTGTGTAGAACCATTCATCTAGATAAAAGCAGAGAACGACTGATTGAAAAACACGGTGACGACATTGGAGATATAATAGATAAATATTCGGTTGCGAATATTATAGACGAATATTCCAAGTATCCCGATTTAGTTCTATTGACTCGCGAATTAACGCGAGAATCTGTTCGTGAAATTATAAATGAAACTCTCGAGAATAATTATGGATGGTCTCAAGAAGCGTGCTTTCTCCCAAAACAATGTATTGAAATTGATAGCGTAACTGGTAAGAACACAATCAAGATATTAGACGAATTCCAAAATGAATTTGAAAATTTAAAATTATGGTATAGTGTATTCGGTAAAAAAAGTAAATTCGGTACCCCTGATAGAGATTTCCCCGATGATATCGTTTTTATGAAACGCATTGAAAAAATATGTAAAAATCCAGAAATCAATTCCCGATTTATTGGAGAAGGCATAATGTCTAATGAACCCATGATTATTATGGCTTTCCTTCCACAAAATAACATAGATGAAATATCAAAGGCTACAATTAAACTTTTAGTGAGTAATTCCGTAATACCCGAGTACGATATTATTAGCATTAATAGTAAAACGACTGACGATCCCAAGCAAAGTATCGAAGACGCACGTAAGCGCGCGAAAAATAGTGGTAAAAAAGGTGTATTAGTCCTCAGTGGTAGACAATGTAGTTTAGCCGCATCAATAGATAACTGTGATATCGTATTATTGATGAACAATAGCATGAGTGCTGATATGGTAAGTCAAATGATGTATCGTAGTATGACCGGTGGTGAAGGAAAAAAATGTGGATTTGTAGTAGACTTGAATATTCATAGGGCTGTCCAGCAAACTATAATGAGTTATGCGTCGTTCATTCGTCCCAATTCTCATCCAAAAGATGCAATCAAATATATATTACAGGAACGCCTTATTAATCTAAATGGAGACCATTGGATGGCATCTTTCGGGCATGATTCACAAAATATCACCGAAATATGTGACCATATTTATAATGTTTACGTATCGAGTGCTGAAACCGCATTAAAAAATTTATTAGACCGACTCAAATATAAGAAACTCGTTCTTTCACCTGAAGACCAAAAAATGATTAACAATATAAATTTATCTATTCAAACCCGAAGAACAGAGAATGAGAATGATGAAAATAATGATGAAGATGAAAATATTAAAAAGGGCATAGAAAAAGTAAAAGTAAAAACGCCGTCTGAAAGCAAATGTACACAAGAATCGGTTGCTAGCGATACAAGAGAAGAAATAGAAACAAATTATATCGATATAATAATGCATCTTGTACCTTTAGTCTGTATACTTACTATCCATCATAATGAGACTGGTTTAATTGAAATGTTTCATATTATTCAATGTAACCAACATATATATGATTTATTCTTAAACCAATTTAAAGTCTGGGGTAATAATATTAATTCCGAAACAATACAAACACTAATCAATATCTACTTTAAATATATGAAAAACGAACAAGAGTTAGACCAAATAATTCGAACGATAAAGGAACTATTCATGAAAAATTTAAATAACAAAAAAAAACTATCAACCCTTATCGATACGTATTTAGAAGCAACGGATGTAGAAAAAATGAATAATGCGGAAATCACTACTATCTTCAATTTACGACAAGAATCATTGAATAGGGTTCCTGATAATTTTTGGAAAACTCCAAAGAAGGTTATCGAACCAAGTTGCGGAAAAGGTGGTTATATTTTAGATATTATTGATAAATTCATGAACGGTCTAAAAGACATGATTCCGAACGAAACGGAACGATACAAAACAATTGTCGAAGAATGTATATATTTTAGTGATATCAACCCAACCAACATATTTATATGTAAACTTTTAATTGACCCGAATAATGAATATAACTTGAACTACAATGAAGGGAACACGTTAGAATTAGATATTACAAAAACTACCGCACACTGGAAGGGACTTTCTAAATTTGATTTACACGTATGTAATCCTCCCTATGAAGATAATGTATCCGGCAAAAGAAAAGCATTGAATCATAATTTGTGGTCTGAATTCTTGAATTGGTCATATCAACGTCTAAGCGAAGATGGGTTATTGTTATATATCACCCCAACTAGTTGGATGTCTCCTACATTCAAGTACAAAAACATATTTTACGAAAATTACATATTGTATTTGAATGTAAACGAATGTAAAAAGCATTTCAACGTTGGTAGCACATTCTCGTATTATTTGATACAAAAGACAAATAAAATGGGTGAAACACATGTCGATTGTGAATATAATAAGCAAATATACCACAGCACTTGTAACCTAAATGGTATGGAGTATTTACCCAACTTTGTAACAAGTGAAACTATCAATATCATTAAAAAATTTAGGCACAATGAATTACAAAAAGTGTCGTTTTCAACTTCTTGTGAACTACATAACACGACACACAAAGCCAAATTAAATGATACGAAAACTGGGGTATTTATCTATCCGGTAAGGCATACCACTAAAAGAGACATAAGGTATTCCTCTGTACAACACTCCAAGCAGAATGAAAAAAAAATTCTATTGAACTTATCTGGGAATCTAAATCCTATTTATGATGATGGAACTATGGGGTTTACCCAAGCGCAAATGTATTTGCTAACCGATCAAAAAGGATACGTCAATATTCTCAATAGCAACATATATAAATTTGTATTCACAATATGTAAATGGTCAGGATTCAATATTGAAAAAATATTTCACAACGTACCATTTATTGCCGAAAATAAGAACGACGATGAATTATATAAAATATTTAATCTCACAGAAGATGAAGTTACATTCATTAAAAATTGTTTGTAAAATTGAATTACTTTTTGATATTATTCATAAAACAACACAAAAACAAACCAACATAATAAATAAACTGAACAAAGATGTTATCGACTAGCCATTCTATTGATATTGGATTTTCCAATTCTTTCGTGAATCGTATGAACAATTCTACGATTATTCCTTTGTATTTTACACAGGAACAACACTCACAACAATCTCTGTATAAACCAATCACCGAAGAATACGTTGATTTATTAGATATTGTCGAACGCGGACATTTAACCGAATCGGTTAGAGAAAAACTATTATCTCCTACAAAAAAACAGGGTCTCTTTCATTCCATCATTGCGGTCATCAAGGAATTAGTAGAAGATGACTAACTATCAATACTTACTGTAGATTTTCTATAAGACAAATAGAATTCATTATTAAACCAAAAAAGAAAATAAAAATATGAAAATAGTATAATGATGAAATTCATTATACTATTTTTTACTGCCCTTGTTTATTTACCATTTATTCAACCTTTTTTCTTAAACTTCAAGTTCGGTAAAAAATTAAATATTAAAGAACGTGAATACAAACAACAACTAACATATATATTACCTCCCCATAAACAACAAATCATCAATAAAATTAATGGGTTTTATGGACTCATTGGACCCGATGTGAATATAAGCACTGTAAATAATTTATTTGACCTTTTTATTGGCGATGGTAATATTCAAGGTGCGTTTTTTGAAAATGGTAATATTACTATTATCAAGCATTTTGTTAGAACGGATAAATTGAAATACGAAGAAGAGAACGGCAAAATCCCCAACAATAATTTCGTTAAATTCATTTTTTCAGTATTTAATACTGTAAAATTATTACCCGATATGATGGGTTTAGCTAATACTGCTTTAATCAATATCCGTAATCAAATATATGCTCTTTATGAACGAGACCAACCCTATTTATTAAATATAAATTTCGAGAACAAAGAAATTACCACTGTAAAAAAACGATTCATCGATAATATTCAACATATTTCCGGTCATACAAAATATATTAACAATACCGTCGAAACCATTGATTATGATGTTCTCTCCAACAAAGTCATGTATTATCAATTAAATGACGATTTTAAAACGATATTTCGACGTAATATGAAAACGAAATATATGCCGGTAGTTCACGATTTTTGGAGCACCAATGATAAAATCATTTTTGTGGATTCACCTTTAACTATGGATATGGAGAACCTTTTTAAAAAGAGTTTACCCGTATTATTAAATAAAAAACAACAAACGTTCATTCATATATTAGACAAAAAAACGAATTTGATAGAAACTTATTCTACCAATGATAGTTTCTATATGTTTCATTTCGCTGATTTATTAGAAACACCTGAGACGATTCATATCTATGGTTCTCTTTATGATGAATTAGATTTTTCCGATTTAAATATTAAAGGCAATTATCGCGAAATTATTTTGTGTAAAACAAATAAAACTGTTTCTATAAAAAGAATAAGAGAACTTGAAAGATTCGATTTAGATTTTCCAATCAAGTTCGATGATAAAATTGTATTTCGTAACATAAAAAATAAAACAATCAATGGTTTTGTTGTATTTCATAAAATGAAAATAATGAAAGAAATCATTTTCAAAAATCTGTGTATATGTGGAGAACCTGCTTTATTAACCATTGAAAAACAACCCTATATTGTCGCATTTGGTTATTCTAAAAAACAAAATTGTATTTTGTTCGTCAATTTACATAACTATCAACAAATTATTATTGATGTTCCAGTTCAATTGAACATCGGGTTCCATTCGTTATTTATTCAGAAAAATTGAACATCTATATAATATATTATAGAATTATATAGATAAAATGGAAAATAGTCTAGAAATTGGAATCATTATTACAGTTATCTTGTATAGTATCATTATTATTTATACAGCCTTTCGTTCGCACTGTGTTGATGAGAATGATACACATGATGAAATTGATAAATTATAAATAGGTGCTTCAACATTTATTGTAATTACTTACTCCATCCCATACAATATTATATTTATTACTCCAATCCTTTTGTTGACATAATGAAGATTTGCCCATAGATGACCAACCAATAACTGAAAAATCAATGCGGGGATTTGTAATCACCGTATTTCCGACGATTGTATTTCCTGCTACAAAACCATATGTTGTATTTGGTGTTAATGAGATTGTTCCTGTTGTATTATCATAGATTGTTCCAATATTGGTTTTACCATTGGCTGGTACAATACAATAACTTCCATCACTTACCCAATAGTCAGGACAGGTGTTTGCTACCGGTGGAAATTGAACACTACTGTCTTTTTTGAAACGTAATTGAATACCAATGTAAGTTAATATAATAATTAATAATACTATAGCGATTAGTATAACAATTGTATAAAAGTCCATTATAATATTATATTATATTTTTTTATGTATCGAAATATTCACCTAATTCCTAAATAAACTGAATATTTATTTCTTCTATAAGTTTATAAGAGTAATATGTCCTTCAATCCAAGTTTAATTGATAATGTAAATAATATATTAAATTTAGAAAGATATAATGGTAGAGTGAATATCGTCGAACCTCCTTCCCCTGATATTCGCTTTCAAATGCAGGAAAAAATAGCCGTTAAAAACAAGGCGACTGAATATCGTGAAGCTTTAGGTGGTATTTGGGAGTCTAATCTTTTAGCACAAGTTTATTTTTGCGCCGGAAATATTCAAATTATTCAAAACGGTTTACGCGCAGGTGTATATAAAATGTCCAATGGCGATTTTGTGATTCCTGAACAAAACCTCGATAATTTGAAAATTATTATGCGCAGTATCTATTTACAATATGCTGAACATAATGCGACCAATATCACTGATCAAGTCGCCCGATTGAATAAACTGGTATTAGACTACGCCGTTCCAAACGTATATAATGAAGCAATGGCCTATATGAAATATACGCAAGACCAAAGCACATTAGTTTTACCATTTGAATTACCAAGACATCACGACCGTGATTATAAACAATTAGAATTAAAAAATTTCTTGTAAACTCGCTCCAATAACAATTTACCGCGAATAAATTGTTATTATTTTGTAATTTTAGGTTTCAAATCCAACTTTGTTAGCGCATATTGGCCGCATGGACCACAATGGTCTTCATTAGATAAATCGATTTTATAATTCGTTTTTTTATTACATTGTTCTATATTCCATCTACCTACGGGTTTGGGTAAATCTTTGGGGAGAAATTTTTTCCAAATAGCTTTTAGTAGTTTCATAATAGATAATCATCGTAAATATCTTTAAGTTTTTTATTTTATTATAGTTTGAAATGAATGACACGCGGTTGTTCTCCAAATGTATAATCTAATTTTGATAATGCGACATCGTGTTTAAATAAATAAAACACATTATCCAGTTTTCTGCTTGCTTCCTCCTCACCATTTTCGTCTATATCTATCAAGTATTCTACATCAATCGTCATTTCCATATGTTCACTCATTAATAAACGCAAATTCTTCGTTTCGGGTAATAAATCCTTCACTTGTATTTCTACCGCACTCTTTAAGATATCGCGGTCATCCGTCTTTTCATATTCTTCTAACAATGATTTGATATTTTCTATGTATTCGAAAATAATGTCCCGTTTCTTTTGTATCAATTCTTTCTTTTGTGGATTATTGAAGTTCTCATTGTGTTTATCTAACAAATCTTTCATTCCCGCACTTAACATAGTATAATCCTCCAATTCTTTTTTGAATTTTTTGATGGATTTGTGTTCATCTACATAATTGAATAACGTATCTAATTTTTGACGAATAATTGTGTCTTTTGATTCTTCTTGAAATTCCCTGTATTCATATAATCTTGTTTGAACCGAACCAAAATTTCCCGCATATAACTCTATATTCAATTTACAAGGATTTTTGGTATCTCCACACATCGCCAAATATGCGTTATCTTTTTTTGTAAAAATCGTTCCGACCGCTCGCTTACATTTGATACATTTAGGTTTCAGCATACTTATTTGTTTTCTGGCGATTTTAATGTTATTACCACTTTTTTTATATAACTGTTTTTTTTGTTCATATAATTTCGTTTCATATGCTAATTTCAATTTAAAATATTTATTCAAACTTTCTTGATAACTTAATTCTTGTTCAATATCTTGTTCTTCTACTTTTTCATTGGGTATTACAGGCGAATTACGGAATTCAATATCGGGATTGTTTTCATACACAAAATCTACTATTTCTTGTGGTAAATTCTCAATCACAGTTATTTTATTATTTGATACATTGAGAACCTTGAGTTTGGATAATCCTTGTAAATCTAAATGAGTAATTTGATTAAATGAACATTTCAATTCCACTAATTCATTGGGTATGTTCTCTATCTCGGTTAAATGATTGTGTGATAGATTCAAATGAGTTAACTTGTTTAATTCGGCTAAATCAATCGTAGACAAATAATTTTCGGTTATTTCTAAATGGACAAGAGAACTTGGTAAATTTTCTATTGTAAATAATAAATTTTTTTTACATACAAATTTGGTAATCCCCTCAGGAATATTCAATATATGTGTTATTTCTCCCTCGTTTAATAGAATCGTATCAATATTTTTAAAATCTTCTTCTTTTAATATGGATAAATCTATATCACCTTGTAAATGTTCTCGTATATCTAATGTTTTTAATGTGCGATTCATCTTGTCTAAAACATCCTTCAATTGTTGTTGAGCGGTATTGTTTTCTTTTATAATCGTTTCTCGTTGGTCCTTTATAATATTCATTTATGTAATATAGGGATAATATTTCCACCAAAATAACCAGAATTGACTAAAAAATTGAATTACTTTTTTATGGACTACATAGATGATACACAACAAAAAACAACAGACCAAAAACCAAAACCAAAACAACCAGCAACAAAGAATGAATACTATGAAGAGTATTAAAATGTATATTCCTCGTATTTTAGGAACTATTACTAGCAGTGATGTAGTAAATACGTTCAAACACTTGAATATCGGAAATGTATTTTATATTGATATGCATAAACGTGTAAATGAAAATCGCAATGCGTATTATTTTGCGTTCTTAATAGTCAATTTATACGATACGCCTGAATCCAAGAAGATTGAAAATGTATTAAACAATAAAGGCATTACTCGTTTATATTACAACGAAGAAAAAGAGAAATATTGGGAAATTAAAAAGCATATTGATTCTAAAGGACGTTCTAGAACTCCTTCCCCTACATCAATTGTGAAGGCTTACGATTTTGATATTCTAGACAATGTCGAATGGAACAATAATAGTAAAGTAGTGTTGTATCCTACACATTTTACAAATTCGGATAAAAGAGATTTAGAAGAAGAATGTCAGCAATTAATGAATGAAGTATTTTATTTTACTCATTTAAAACCACTTGATTTATCGCCTCCTAAAAATGAACCTCCCTATCCATTATATTCGTTATTTTAGATCATTGAATAAATAAAACTGAAAAAATAAAAATAAAAATTAAAAAGGGCGCTTCGTGTGCTTTTTTTAACGTATTGAAATTTCTATTTTCTATAGTTAGTTTATAGATGTCTAGATTAAATATCCATGCGTTTAACATTGAAAAATTAAAAGTAGATTTTGAAAATATGATATTGCTGAAGCAAGAAATCGCCAAAACAAAATCGGTGGTGGCCGATAAATTAAATCAGTTAAAAACGGTCTATAACGATTTATTAAATTCCAATACGAAAAAAATTTTCTTATTTTGTTTGGATTCCTTTTATTTTCAATATAAATCGTTCGCTATGGAAATGGATAATATTGATAAATTCCGTTCCTTATTGAATAACCGTATGTATTGCGATTATTATAAATTATATACCATTATTATTTCCAGCATTAAAGAGAAAAAAATAGAAATAGCATATGAAGAGTTAGAATTGAAGTCTTATCCAGTGTATAAGGATTTAGAACCCTTCCAAGAATATAAGCTAGAAGATATTAAAAATATACATGAAAATATACTATATATATTGAATATCTTATATGAACAATACAGTGTAAAAAACGAAAATATTGATAATTATAACAATAATCATCGTGTTGGGTTCTCCATCTCCAATTTTATAAATACTTTACATTATGAAAACAATATTTTGAAAGAACAAACTGCGTTGTATATTAACTATCTCTCTTTTTTCCATATTTCTCAGAAAAAACAGTTGAACCGTTTATTTAAACGTATTAGTGATTTTTGTAGAGAAGTGGAAGAGAACATTAATATCAATCGCACATTTTCCATTGATGATATTGAAAATGAAGAAAAATTAAATCGTTTTTTCTCTATTGGAGATGATATTGAAATTACTAATATTTTAGAAGACAGTGAGTTTTTAATTGAAAATACGGAGAAATTTATCGGTAAAATAGATGCGGTCATTCAAAACTCAGAACTCTCATTGAATGTATCTTTTTCGAATGAGAACGTAGTCATAGAGCCCACTGAAAATATTTCGGTGGAAATTGATGAGAATGCGGTGCGTATCGAAAACGCGGCGATTGATAATAATTCAGATGCGTAATTTTTTATATGATAAATATATACAATGGAAACTGATAAAAATAAGGAAAAAGAGAACAATTTAGATACAAAAAAAGAAACGAAATCAGTTACCAAAGATAATGTCGAAACAGGTAGCACTGCGCAAACGAAGAATGAAAAATTCGTTGAATGGTCGCCTGAAAATGAAATGATTATGGTCGAATGGTGTGATGTAGCACAATGTTATAAATGGCTCAATACACGAGCACATAACAAATACAAGATGATGAACGCTTGGTTTACGATTCCCGCGATTACTCTTTCGACAATTAGTGGAACCGCATCTTTCGCTCAAGCTAGTTTACCTGTTAGTATGCAGGGATATGCGCCAATGGCTATTGGAACGCTGAATATCTTAATCGGTATTTTAACGACCGTTCAACAATACCTGAAAATTTCGGAATTGAATGAAGCACATCGAGTTTCCGCAATTTCATGGGATAAATTCGCGCGTAATATTCGTATTGAGCTATCCAAAGCACCATCCGAACGGATGGACGCCGGACCTTTTATTAAGATATGTAGGCAAGAATTCGACCGGTTAATGGAAACGAGTCCATCCGTAAATGAAAAAGTTGTCCAAGAGTTTTTCCAAGCATTTAATGGAAAGGAAGGTTCGGTTGAACGAAAACGGTTTGAAGCGTTGAAAAAACCCGATATATGTAATATTATTATTAGTGCGAATGAATATCGTCATCCATGGTATTTAGATGAATCGACTAATACCGGAACTGATAATATTGTATTCGTAGAACCCGAAAATGAAGAGTTTATCCGACAAAAAGAGCTGGAATTGTTGGAGAAAGAAAATACCTTGCGTAATAAAGAAAACGCGGAAAAAGATAAACAAAATCGTCGTGAAAACGCACAAAAGATGTTCCAAAAGGGGTTTTTAGAATTGAGTAAAAAATTAAAACTACAAAGTAAAAAATTAGAGGACTATATTCAAGCCTTTCAAGGAATGTACGGTCGTAAACCTATTGTAGATGAAATTGAACGACACGCCGAACCGTTGATTGAATCGGGTGAAATTGAGAGAGAAACTTTGGTTAAATTTTTAGCGACTTATAAAAGTGAAGGTGTTTTGGATTTAGTGTAGTAGGGAAACCAAGGTTTCCACTGACGACCCCTCCCTTTTTAGTGTGAATTATTTGTAAATGTTGTTTTATTATATGTATGAAGTGTAAAAAATGTTTATACGACAACAAAAGATTTTATAATGTTATTCTATATATGAAATACAATAACATTATAAACAATTCAAGCCATTATGGAGATATTTTAGCAATACCTTTTTTTGCTTTACTACTGTATTATTTTTATATGATTCAAGACAAGTCTATAATAGAATATATATTATTTTATTTTTCTATATGTGGGTTTGTGTTGGATATTTTGTATACTTATATGTTTTTATCCAGGACGAAAAAGAGAACAATGTAAAATACATATGAAGGAAGGGGTCGTAGGGGAAACGTAGTATCCCTACTAAGGGAGGGGGCGTCCGGGGGAACCGTAGGTTCACCGGATTGGTTCATAATGTCCTCCTGTCCAATATACATATACTGTTTTCTCATACGGCTGATTTACCGGCACAAATTCAATATCTTTTTGCCCGTGATTTCTATAATTCTTTACAATAATTTGCATTTTCCATATACTACATGCGGCTTGTATTTCATTCGCACCGCCCCACGTACTAGTACGTCTCATATCTCGTATATAATTCGGGTTCTCTAAATCTAAAATAAATTTTGTATCTAAACCTTCTACTAGTGGATGATTTTGTTCTAAATAATTACAAATGTCTTGACGAATATCATAACTCGATTTGGGAATAAATGCGCTTAAACTGTTGAATAGACACGACATATATGTTATATCTATAGATAACATATATTTATTGAATTATAATGCGCATGTTTCAGGACAATTATGTAATGGTAAATTACTATTATTCTCTTTATTTATTTGTGCGATTTTTTTATTTTGTTCACAGCAGGTAGGAAGAATACCCATTTTTTGAACAGATTTATAAATGCCCATGTCTGGAATACCAAATATACCACCCTTCACTCGGCGGCTCTTTCTGTTCTTTCTACTTTTGTTCTTTTTTGAAAGATTACGTTTTGAACGAATATTGCGTCTGGACTTTGAGTTAGCCATGGCTATATTATATAAAAAGAAATTAAATCCTATATCCTAATTGTTGAACATGTTTTTGAAAATTTTCAATAACATTAGGACGTAGGTTCAATTTTGATATTTTATCAAACAACTTTTTTATCTCTGGTGTCCATGGGATTTTACAAAATTCAATAAGTGCAGATGGGCCTATATAATATTCACCGTCAAAACCATGTAATAAACACGATTCAAGTTCGCCATAACCTAGACTTGCTTCAATTTGTCCACCGATTACTTGGTGATTATCAAATAATCTTACTAAAGCAGTTCTACCACCTTCCTTCGAACGCCACGATTTTATACTAGTATCTAAAATATTAGTAACTGAACTTGTAACTGATTGAAAAGACATTCCTTTTTTATTCATTTCTTCTTCGCGTACCGCTTGTAAATAACCATCTTTTTGGTCATGTGTTATATGTTGCCATACAAATGGTGGGTCTTCAAATTTTCTTTTTTCTGCTAATATTTGTTGTGGACTTCTGTAATCACGATCGACCGCACATCTCCAATCATTTACTCTACTATCCCACCATTTATCTTTTACACCATCACATGGATGTCCTCCTAATTGTGAAACATTTTTTCTACTTTTATTCTTTTTTGAAATACTACGTCTCGAACGGATATTACATCTGGATTTTGTGTTAGCCATGACTATATATTACCAATAGAAATTTCATTTATGATGAATGTGAAATTTCAGTAAAACGCAATGGGTCTTTTATACACCACATTTGTTTATAATTTTCAAAAAAGTATATACAACTATACTTTTCGTGTGATTTGGGAATATCATCACTAGACATTCCTTCATAACTATCATTTTCATCATCCACATCAAAATTTATATTATCAATATCTTTACTAATATTCAATATATATAATGATTTATCAATGAAACTCGCACAACGTTTAATTTTTCGCAATTTAACTAAATCTTCTCGTTCAATTGGGTCAGTTGTGAAAAACCAACAGTAATTACGGAAAACATAATGTAATATTTTGTAGTTATCCACATCTTTATCTGGGTCATCTACATATACGTTGATATAATCGTCTTCTTCTTCATTTAGTTTACAAATATAGAGACAGCAAGGGAAATTCAATTTACCACCGTGTTCATCTGTAATATATGCGATAAATTCATTCTTATTAAACATATTTAATATGGTTTCATCTGTGTGATTATTTCCAAATACCTTCTTTTCATTGATAATTTCATCCAAGATACACCATACTTGTTGTTCATTGTCTTTGATATTATAACGAGTGCTATCAAAAAACGCATAAATCGTATTATTATCGTCTTCGATAAATCCTCTATATGAGGCACTAATGACTTCATCACTAACATCGTGTGTATATTGTTTAAATTTTTCGAAACAATTTTTTTCAAATATATCACGCACATCATCTTCATCATTATCACCAAATACTTCGGCGTCTAAGTTGAACCTAGGAAAAGTCAATAAATTTCTATCTGGATTATCCGTTTTATTAATTTCCAATAAAAATTGTAAAAATGGTTCTTTACACTTTCCATTAATATTGAACACGCAAAAACGCACTTCATATGGTTTGTTATCGCGATTTTTTCCTAAAGTGAAATAAAAATTTTGATTTAATGTATCATTGTTTAAATACGTGTATTTTTTGTTATTAAATTCATAAATGGTTTTTTCCTTGAATAAATGGCGTATTTTGTTTTCTTGATATTTGGTAATGTTTTTGATATTTTTTAAACTGTTTAAAATAGCTGGTGTATATGGATTCGTTGGTACGTTTGCGTGTATGGGTATATCGATTACATTAGAAGAGGTAGTCGTTGTTGATGGCGATGGTGGAGGAGGAACATTGTCTTCCTTTAGTTTTAACTTTTTTTCTATTTTTGACTTCTTTTTAGGGTCTGTTACAGGCATTTTATAATATAATAATATATTATTTATCCTGTCTATTATTTATATTCTTTCTAATATCTTATTATTTATGTGATCTCGAATATTCTACAAAATATATTATGAAAACTAATATAAAAAGACAGCTGTATATAACGTATAACAAGTATTATTACTTTCTATTTTAGCAGTTAGCTTACTTTCTCTTTCGCATTTAAATATGTATTACGATAATGAATTTGAACCTGTCGACCAACCGGAATACACCAAAATGTTGGATAATATTTCAGTTTCATCGGATAATTCTTCATTAAATACAAATCAAAAAAATCAAAAAAAATACCACGATTTATTAAAAGCCAGCGACAAAAATTACCATAAAATCAAACGTAGAATTGATGGCGTGTTAACCAGTATTGATTTGTACAATACAACGACTACTCCTGGTTTCCCTATACGCGGCGCTATTACCGGCACCAGATATCCTTTCCGTGTTGGTAGTAAAGATGAATATTTATTTTTCAAAGTCGCCATATCAACTGCTGAGCGAAATATTGGCCCAGATAATAATATTTTCTACTTTGATAATCCTGAACAATACGAACGAGTCATGGGGTTTGAAGTTTCACAAGAATGTAAAGAAACGTGGCATGACCGTTACATTACTCAACAAGTTGCTAGAAATTCATAAATAAATAAAACCAAATAAAAATAACACTATATATCTATATAGTGTTATTCTATGATAATGTTTATTATAATCGTTGCGTTTATTAGTCGTTTTATACATAAAAATACGTTCTTATATGATACAAACGAGCAAATGCCCAAAACCGAGGTTTTACAACACGATAATTCAAATATCCGTTGGAAATTACGCAGATTTCCCTTCAATACAACAGGTATAGATGAGCGTTATCAATATTTATACAAAGAAGATGAAGGAGATATATCAGATATTCATAAATGGATGGAACAAATAAAATTATTGAAAAAATTAGAAAATAATAATATCGGAGAAGTCACCAAATTGGCGGAAATCGATAAATACAATCGTATATATGAAGCGTCTAAAATGTCTCCTAATTTATACGCAGGCGGGTTATTTGACGATTGGAATTTCGCATATGATTTTACAGAGTAGAATCACAAAATAATATTAGCGAAATAACATAAAATTATATTGCTGTATTATAATACGAAAATGAATCATGCTTATGGAACAATACAACCTAATTTATTTAAAGATGATGAAGAAATTGAAATAGCAAACCAAACACGCAATGAATCTATACGCACATTTTATTCATTTGTTTCATGTATTTCCTTCGTAGGTTTTTTAATTTCATTAATATTTATTTTAAATTATGATACAAAAATCGGCGTCCCGACCAATACAAATTCAGCGAACACCGAATTTTTTACATTATCCGATTTCAAATCTACAAGTGTAAAACCCAATTTTATAATTATTTTGGCCGATGATTTAGCATGGAATTCTATTGGATACAGTTCAACCGAAATGTCTTTTGTTACGCCGGAAATGACTGAATTAGCGGCAGAGGGAATTATAATGAATAATTTTTATGCGCAAGAAGTTTGTTCTCCTAGTCGTGGTTCATTATTGACTGGTCGTTATCCATTATCCATTGGTATGCAATATGGTATGGTTGGTTCTACTGCGGAATGGGGGTTATCCCTAGATGAAGTTACACTAGCCGAAGTATTAAAAACGAATGATTATAGTACCCATATGTTAGGAAAATGGCATCTAGGTTATTTTTCACCACTATTTTTACCTACTGCTCGTGGGTTTGATAGTTGGATTGGTTATTCGAATGGAGAAAATTATTATTGGTCTAAAAAATTACCGGATTATCCGGAAAATGTAGATTTTATTACCTCAAATACGACATGTTATTCACCATATGAAGCCGAAGACCGACATAATTATTCCACTACTTTTTATACGGAAAAAGCCAAAACCATTATAAATGACCATTCGTATGAAACTCCCTTATTTTTATATTTAGCATACCAAGCCGTTCACGACCCTTTTATTGACTATGGAATTCATTCGAATGGTATGCCGGATGATTATATAGATAGTGATATATTAACCGCTATACATCAAAATATTACCGGTAGATTACGTCAAGAATACGCAAAGTCTCTTTATTTATTAGATAAATCGATAGGTGAAATAGTAGATACTTTAAATAATAAAGGCGTCATGGAAAATACCTATATTATATTCATGTCTGATAACGGCGGTTGTTTTTATGGTGGCGGTAAAAATGCCCCCTTGCGTGGGTCAAAAGGCACTTTATTTGAAGGAGGTATTAAAGTAGATTCTTTTATCTATAGTCCATTATTGAATAACGCCGGAACAGTATATGATGGTCTTATGCACATTAGCGATTGGTTTCCAACCATACTAGAACTTGCTGATATAACATATATCACCGACGATGATACGGATTTAGATGGAATAAGCCAAGTTGATGGTTGGAATGGTATATCTACACCACGCAGTACTATGCTATATAATATGTATATTGATTTAACTGATTATGATTTTAATATTTGGACGAACGGTTCATTCGCTGTGCGTGATGCTCGTTATAAATTAATGCATACCTATGATGATAAAACTTATGGCGGATGGGATGATATAGATGAAACAACCACAGATGACGATAATTTAGATAGCAGTAATGGGTGTGCACAACAATTTGTAAAGGGTACTTTCACCTATTGGTTATTTGATTTAGAAATCGACCCATATGAAACGAAAAATATATATTATATAAATAATATCCAATACACAAATGCTAAGAATAAATTATATAATTTATTACCTGACTTCATAGCCAATGCGAAAACAAAGATTAGTATTACTTTTTCTGAAAAAGCAAAAATCGTATGGACAGAAAATAACAATCGAATTATACCTTGGGCCAATGAAACTGAATTAATAAATACGGAGTTATATGATTATCCGGTATTGTGTAATTGATATTTATCCAAAAAAATATAAACATAATACACGAACAAATATTATTATTATCATGGCTTCCAAAACTCCGATTCGCGCGATTGCGGTCTTCAATGGAAAAAAAATAAAAGGTATGGTTTATTTTACGGAAAATCTACAAAACAATACGGTCATTATGGATATTCATATTGAAGGATTACGTAAAAATGGTCTTCACGGATTTCACGTTCATGAATGTGGCGATATGAGTGAAGAGTGCGAAAGTATGTGTGCGCATTTCAATCCATATGGTAAACAACACGGATGTCCTGGCGATAAAGAAAGACATGTCGGCGATTTAGGAAATTTAATCGCAAATAGAAATGGTATTGCGCATTATCAACGAATTGATGATATGATAAAATTAAGAGGAACGAAAGCCAATATTATAGGTCGTGGTTTAATTATTCACGCAGACGAAGATGATTGTGGTTTAGGAAATACACCAGACAGTTTAACTACTGGAAATTCCGGCAAAAGAATCGCATGTGCTATTATTGGTTATGCGAAATCGCCAAAAAAATAATGAAAAATATGATTTTATAATGTATAAAAATATATATATATTATAAATAATGAATCAAATGAATATACCTACAAACGCATATATTTTTATTGGGGTAGCATCTTTAGTAATGGCGGCCGTAACTATAATGGATAATGGAGAATCAAATGAACCAGTAAAAACCGAAGAAGGTTCGTCTTTTACGGATATGCTTCCTTCTCTTGATTCCTCTAATGATAACATAGATACTTCTATACCATCATCTGATACAAATTATAATCCGTTTGATATGAATTTAAATTCAGATGCTCCGCCATCATCTGAACCTGTTGTTGATACTAATTTCAATATAGACCCCATGTTTACTACCCAACCTACTCAAGTCGCCCAAAATAATGATATGTTTAGTAGTGGTTTAAATGCGGATATACCTCCTGCTACAAGTCAACCTTTATTATCAAATCCATTTGATACTCCTCGTGCTTCCGCCCCTGTTAATAATATGTTTAGTAACGAAATGAATTCTGATATTCCTTCTGCTACAAATGAACCTTCATTTACAAACCCTGTGTTTGATAATAATATGGGAAACCCACCGCAACAACAACAACAACCTCAACCACAATTATTTGGTGGAAATAATAAAACAAAACATAATAAAATTGAACATAAAAAACAAAATAAACATAAGAAAACAAAAAGATATAATAGTAAAAAATGAGTACCGAAATAAATCGCATTAGTCCTATTCGTCAACGACCATCGGTTGAAATCGAACATAAACCAAAAAATAAAAAAAGTACACGTCCTACCGATTGGACAAACCATTTAAAAATATGTTCGCAGTTATATGGTATGAAAACGACTTATGTTAAAAGTTGCCCTGATATGAGATATATATATTACAATTCAATTCGCGATGAAGACGGTAAAATCATGTATCCCAAACAATTAAATTTGGCTAGACCTCCCAGCGATAAATATCTAACACGAGTTCCTTGGACCGGTAAAGCGCAAATTGATCCTGATGGAATTAGCGCAGACATTTCATTATACAATCCATAATAAGATATTTATTTGTGAATAAATATTTTACATAACTTTACTTAAACAACGCGTAAAAAATGCTCCGACTTGCTCCGGGTCCGCACCAATCACTACATCATTCGGAACATAATTTATATTTCCTTTTTCATAACATAAAATAGCTGGTATTCCATTGACCATTTTTTTTGATTTTAAAAACGCATAGACATCAAACGCTTCATCTACATCGATAACCGCACATTGAACTTTTTCATTGGTTTGTTCAAACCATTCGTGAACTAATCCTTCTATTTTTTTACATGGACCACACCATTCAGCACCGAATTTTACAATAAATAATCCGGGGTTCTTTTGTAATACTTCCGCAAAATGTGCGCGGTCTCGTAATTCGGTTAATAACGGTAAAGCAGGCATATAGTTATTATATAATTATATTTTTATATATTTTACGAAAAATATAACAAATAGTTCTCTTCTATATCATATATATTACATGGATTCAAATAAAACACATAATTTAAATATTCATATGTATTCTTTAGACGATATTTTAGGATTATTCGATTTAAATTATACTATTTCAATGGAAGACTTAAAACGAGCCAAAAAACGGGTTCTCATGACTCATCCTGATAAATCTAGACTTCCGCCTGATTATTTTCTTTTTTACAAAAAAGCTTTTGATATTGTTGTCCAATTTTATCAAAACAATAATAAACAAAATCAAGAAGTGAGTGCTGAAACGACACAATATAGTCCTCTTTCGAATGAATATAATAAATCTACCCAAACCAAATTGAGAACCACGATTAATGAAATGAAACCAAACGAATTTAATGAGAAATTCAACCAATTGTTTGACGCAAATATGACGAATAAAATCAACGCACAACGTAATGAATGGTTTTCCAAAGAAGAACCGATTTATAATATTGATTCCAATGTATCGGCCAAAAATATGGGCGTTGTTTTGGATACCATTAAACAGAAAAATGCGGAGTTGATTCGCTATCAAGGTGTTCAAGAAATGAGATTAAATGGGGTGGGGACGAAACTATATGAGGAAGCGGAAGATGAGGCGGATGACGTCTATATTACTTGCGACCCTTTTAGTAAATTGAAATTCGATGATTTACGAAAAGTCCATAAAGACCAGACTGTATTTGCGGTAAGCGAACGTGATATACAGAATGTTCCACAATATTCGTCGGTGGACCATTATTCTAGAGCGAGAAGTAAAGATACGCTAACCCCATTGGATAAAGAAGCCGCTACTCAAATGCTGGCGATGAAAGATAAACAATATCGTGAAGACTTGATGCGTAAAGAACATTCGGCTAGATTGAAAACGATGGAATATGCCGAAAAAAATAAGACGGTGTTGGCTAATTTTTTGCGACTCAAATAGGGTGGGGAAACCAAGGTTTCCCCTACGACCCCTTCCTTTTAGTAGGGAAAACTAGGGTAGGGATTCTACCCCTACGACCCCTTCCTTTTAGTAGGGAAAACTAGGGTAGGGATTCTACCCCTACGACTCCTTCCTTTTTCTTGGTAAAATACTATTGATAAATATTATTTTACAACACCGATTATTCGCGTGGTTTCGTATAAATAGTAATAGATACTTTGTTATCTTTCTCATAATATTGAACATCAATCGGTAATGGTTTTTTATTTTTTTCCTCAAATACGGGATTTTGATTATGATTACTCTCGCATTCGACTAAAGGATTTACCATATTTGGTGTATATACCATATTTTTCGTACTATGAAAGAAACGTTTGAATAGCGGTCTCAACATTATATATACACAAATATTTTATTTTTATACCTTTTCTCATTTCAAATGCCTAATAAAATATCTAATTATAATATAATGTCATATAAATTCTCAACTAATTCGATTTTTAATAAAAATAAGTATTTAACAAAATCACGTAATAGTAAAAAAAAATGTAAACTTTCTAGTAAATACTCACGGAAAAAAATATATGGTGGAACCTCACCACATATACAAAATAATTTTGACGATTTAACAAAATTACGCGAATATAGTAAAAAATGCGCTGAAAATCTAAATGTAACACAATATATTCAAAATACTTTAATATTATTTATTGATTTGTTAAAAATATATCATGGAATCGACGAAATAAAACAAAAATATGGAGAATTAACAAAATCTAAATTTAAAATTAATGATTATGGATATGTAAATGTTGAAGATTTTGATACAGTACTAACAGAAGGAAATTTAAGAGAGCAAATGTCGATGATGCTTATACTTTGTGAATGTTTTATGGATATATTTATTATATTAATTAAAAACAAAAATTCATCTATACAAATAGAACAAGTAAATAATAATTCAAGATTATTAAATTTAATTGAAAAAAGATTAATAAACTATTTGGGGTTCAACGATATACAACAATTAATCCATTTTTATGATGCGTGTGAAATGTGTGGCAAAGATTACGCACTAATATCTATTAGTGAAAGCAATATACCAGCTAGATATAGTGGTTTTCCTATGAAACCAACAAGAATATCAAGGTTAGATAATAGTTTATATGAATTGAACTCAAGAAATTTATATCCTCCATTATCATGTATGGAAAAAAAATTTCTTGAGGATAGACAAAATAGTTTAAATGAAACCACCACTAGTATACACGAAAATGATTGTCCAACAATAATAAATATTAATAAATTAATTAAATCTGGTGCAAACTATTATACGATAGACGAAAATAGTTCATTTTATAAATTATGTGTAGTTTATAATCATTATATTGTGGCCGGACCTTCTGGAGCAACAGACATACTATTTCATGTATTTGGTATATTTGATAATTATGATGTAGGTTTATTTATTCTTTCTTGTATAGCTTATATGGGTAATACTCCAGATCATTCTATATTTGAAATATTACTACCAACAATTTCATATGGTAGTAATTATGATTCAACATTAAATGAATACGAATTTGTCGATAATATACTGAAAATATATTCAAAGGTGCTTACGAAAGACCAGAAAAATATGTTCCAAAGAATAAAACAAGAAAAATAAAAAAGAATTATAAATGATTTTTGTAATATACAACTCTACCAAGAAAAAGGAAGGGGTCGTAGGGGAAACCATTGGTTTCCCTACTCCCTACCCCCCCTTCAAGTTGAACTTCAATAATAAATACGAAAATAATATAAAAAAGAAACAATACATATTATATAATGTTAACACATATCGCGAAAGCATCCACCCGTTCTATTGTTAGCAAAGCTGGAACTGTTTCCGCTATCAATGTATTCGAAAACAGTTGCTACCATAAAATCGATTTCAAAATCAATCAAGAAAGTTCAGTGAAAGAAGCGGTGATTCGTTTTAGTGCCTTCAATATCGGTTGTTTGGCCGTAACCAATTCTTCCAATAAAGTCGTCGGTGTGTTTTCTGAACGTGATTATATTACCAAAGTTGCTTCATTAGATAGAATTCCACAAGATATTAAAATTAAAGATGTTTGTAGTTATGAACCAAATATTATCATCGCCAAAAAAGACGATACCATCGAAACTTGTATGAATAAAATGATGTTCAAAGATATTCGTCATTTATTAGTTGTCGATGATAAAAATGAAGAATTTGTCGGTATGATTTCTATCAAAGATTTAATCAAAGAAATTATTGATAAAAATACTGAAATTATTACCCGATTAAGTGATTTCAAAATTGGTAAAGGTGCGTATTTCAGTAGTGAATAATTTACACGCGAAGTCAAAGTCAATACATTTTATATTTTAATTTTTCTTTCTCTAGTAAATGAACCATTTACCTGTTTTGATAAGTAAACCCGTTTTACTTATCAAATTGTATCCCTACCAAGAAAAAGGAAGGGGTCGTAGGGGAAACGTAGTTTCCCTACCCTACCGCCTGAATAACCACGGTTTATCCACATCCAACATTAATCCCCTATAATCCACTACACGGTTCTCTATATCACTATAACCATCTAATTGAACAACAGTGAAGGGAAATAACATATACCAACGGTCTGTTCGCTGTAATCGTTTCCAATATATATCTAACGCATATTCTCTATGATTCGCTGGTTCTCGTATCAAGTTTTTAACACTATCCCTGAAATTTGTAATCAAGGTATCATAATAACTTTTTTTAGTAATATATCCTGTCGTAGTCTGACAATTCGATACACGAATACAATATTCGGTAGTTTTTTCATATGGCGGAACATTGTTTCCACCTATTAACAGAACATCCCAATCTATTGTCGTATTATCATAAAACTGTCGTATACTATTTTTCAAGACTTCCGGTTGTAAAAAACATATATCATCTTCGCATATAAATACGTATTCATAATTGCGCTCTTTGGCGATTTCTAAACACTTAATATGGCTTAATGTACATCCGATGGAACCCACATGTGTTTTTATCGCATTAAACCGTTCTCCTCTAATACCTAATTTCGCCAATTCTTTGTTTACACTTTCTAAACGGTCCGTTCGGTGTTCTAAATTAATAAATAATGTATTTGTGAATAATTCCATAATATATTATTTGGTATCATTTATTTATTATGTTTTTGGTCGAATATTTTTATATATGCGCCGACAATGAATTTTCCCGCATTTCGTCGGAGGTTTTCGTATCAAGAATATTTGGTATTACTTTATCTTTCCAATAATGAATCAATATGATTTCATTCTTATCATTTACAGTACACGCTTTTTCATGGTCGCTTTTTAATTCTCTGTACAATTTATATTCAAAATCATATAGGTTGTTATGGACAAATAAATACATGTTTGAAGTTAACACATAATAATGTTCAGTTAAATAATCGTTATTTATTTCATATACGTCTTTCAATGCTTTATAAATAATTTGATTGTGAGGCATCGCTCCTAAAAACCCTTGAAATACTGTTCCTTCTAAGTATGAATTCACCGAAAAATATTCGTATTCTTTTGCTATATTATCTAGATTTTGTTTCAACATAGCATCACTGTCTATATACACACCGCCTTCATTGTATAAAATATAATATCGAAATAAATCGGCCTTATGTTCTCCGCGTTTTATTTTCCAAAAACGATTGATAATATTGGGAAATTCAGGAATAGGATGATTGATAAAATATTGTACGATTTCTTTATCGGTAAAATGCTTGTATTCCCAATCAGGCGCGTGGTATTTTAACATATCAATTACATATTGCGGTTGTTTATAGATGGATGTTTGTATTATTTGCTTTGGTATTTTAGTCATTATATGTAATAAATAGATTTTTTTATATTTTTTAGTAAAAATATTTACATTTCCTTAGATACGACGACTTCTTTGAGAACATTCTTCATTATTTTTTCGCGGAATTTCGTTTCTTGTTCATCGCCAAATCCACCCAATGCTATCATAGCCATTTCGTTGAATTTAGTATTCGCTTTGGTATTGTTCTCCCTACATTCTGGATATTCTTGTTGCCACTCTTGAACTTGGTTTAAATTTAATTGGGCGATACTATTAATCGCCCATTTTAATTTTTTCTTTTCTTGGTTCTCTTTCTCCCATGTATCATTGTCTTTCACATAAACAGTTTCACGTTTTACATCGGTACAATGAAGAGGACGTCGCTCTACTTCTAAACGTTTTAATTCGTTGATGAAAATACGAGAAATACCGTCCACGAAACCGATTCGGCCGGTGGTTTCGAAATCTTGGGTGGTTAATTTAATAGATTGAATGAAATCTTGAATATTCATCGCGTTTTTACAAGTTTCATTGAGGAAGAAATTGAGATTAAATTGATTATTCGTATTATTCGAATTTACCATACTAGGTTTCTTCGCTAGTTCTATGAGTTGTTTATGATGTTCGGCATTTTGTTCTAGTAATTGGTTTTCTTTTTCTAACAACTGGTTCTCTTTTTCCAACAATTTATTTTGTAATTCTTTGGTTTGTTCAATGAGAACATTTTGAATTTCTTTACTTTGTTTGATAACCTCTAATATCAAATCCATAGGAATGTTATTGGTTATACTAACTTTCGTTTCTTCGTCTGGTTTCTTATCTATTACTTTACATATATTTTGTTCATTCGATATATTATGTTGTTCTTTTACACATTTTTTACGATGTTTCCATAAACCACTCTGTGTATGAAATTCTTTACCACAATCTTCGCACGTATTCGTAATTTTATTGGATGGTGGTGTATTACTTATGTTATTTTTATGTTTTTCGCTGGATAAATGAGTTTTATAATTTGATATTTTATTAGTATAATAACTACACGCTTCACATACAAATTTGGCTGAATTTCCATTTCCTTGCGTTTCCAAATAAGCTAATTTATGTTTATTGGTTGAAATATGTTTTAAATATTTAGTATTACAATATGTATTATAGTCACATTTTTCACAATAAAATTCAGAATCTTTTTCTGGCTTAATTTTTGTTTCCATTTTTTATTTATTTGGAAATATAAATAAGCTTCTAAATTATTTTCCAAGAAAATAATAAAAAATTTTATGCAAACGACTGAATATTCAAACATCCACTTTTACTGCAATTTACTGCAAAATCGAGTTTTCATAATTTTTCCGGAAAAAGTGATCGGCCCTTTTTCAAAATTGGACATTTTTAAAATGTCCATTTTTCGAAAACCTCTACTACTTTATTTTCGGACTTTTTTATTGTTTTTATAGGGACACTTATAATTAATAATTAATAATTTTATTGTTTAATTATAAAATTATTACGAATTACAAGTTGTTGGACATTACATATCTTTCGAAACCACAATTTCTTTGAGAACATTCTTCATTATTTTTTCGCGGAACTTCGATTCTTGTTCATCCCCGAAACCACCTAATGCTACCATTGCCATTTCGTTGAATTTAGTGTTTGCTTTGGTATTGTTTTCCGCACATTCCGGATATTCTTGCTGCCACTGTTGAACTTGGTTCAAATTCAATTGAGCGATACTGTTTATTGCCCATTTTAATTTCTTCTTTTCTTGGTTCTCTTTCTCCCATGTATCATTGTCTTTTACATATACAGTTTCACGTTTTACATCGGTACAATGAAGAGGGCGGCGTTCCACTTCCAACCGTTTTAATTCATTGATGAAAATACGTGAAATACCATCAACGAAACCTAAACGCCCGGTCGTTTCAAAATCGTGGGTAGTTAGTTTAATAGAATTGATAAAATCCTCTATATTCATAGCATTTTTACATGTTTCATTCAAGAAAAAATTCAAATTGAATTGATTATTCGTATTATTCGAATTTACCATACTGGGTTTCTTTGCTAATTCTACTAATTGTTTATGATGCTCCGCATTTTGTTCGAGTAATTTATTTTGTAATTCTTTATTTTGCTCAATGAGAACATTTTGTAATTCTTTACTCTGTTTAATGACTTCCATGATAACTCCAATAGGAATGTTATTGGTTATACTAACTTTATTTTCTTCATCTGCGATTACTTTACATATATTCTGGTCGGTTGAACATTTTTTACGATGTTTCCATAAACCGCTTTGTGTATTAAATTCTTTATCACATATATTACATTTATGTTGTTGTTCATTCGCTTCCATTTGTTGAGATTTTTTCATATGTTTGATACTAGCATTATGTTTTGTAAAATCACCTTTATGACTTGTATTATAATCACAATGAATACACTCATACATTATTTTACGTGCCGTGAAATTTTCAATTCCATTTAATTCCAAATTCCCCGTTTTCATAGCATTTTGATGTTTTGCTGTGGAATTGTGTTTTATATAATCATTCAATCTACTCGTAGAATACTCACATGTTTTACATTCATAAATATTACGATTTTTCTGAGAATTAGTGAATTCCATTTTATATTATAAGGAATTATATTTTTCCCTAAACTTTATCGCAAATGAAAATTTTCAAAAAATTTTATGCAAACAACTGAAAATCAAAAAATCCACTTTTACTGCATTTTACTGCAAAATCAAAAATCCACATTTTTTCAAAAAAAAGTCATCGGCCCTTTTTCAAAATTGGACATTTTAAAAATGTCCATTTTTCGAAAACCTCTACTACTTTATTTTTGGACTTTTTCAATGATTTTATAAGGAGACTGAAATTTAATCATTTTGCTTTAATAAATAAAATGATTAGCATATTACATGTAAATATTTATATATGTTCACAAAAATGAGATAACCACGGTCAAATCATTGTAGCGTCGGTCAAAATAGGTTCTATTTCCACCGTTGCTTGGGGAGTTTCACTCAATATTAGGTCTCTTAAAAAGGGTTCGTTGTAAATCCAATATAATAATTCCTTCCGTAATTCGGCTTCGTCGATTTCATTATTTGCGATAATTTCGCCGGCGATATCAAGATAACTACATTGGTTTGTATAAATTTCAATCATAAATAGACGATCGAGTGTATCAAAAAACAAATGGTCAAAATCCACAACATCATAATATTTAGTATGTAATGAAAAGATAGCCATAAACATCTTATATTTTTCATTCGTATATGTAATATCATCAATGATTCGAATAATGAAGGGTTTTATTCCGAATGTGCGCATCAATTTCCGCCAAAGAATATTCAACGCATATATCATTTTTGGTTTGGTCTATGTAATATATAAAATCAGCATTTTATATTATTTTCCAAAAATCAAATATTGAATTCCACATCGTCAACCGGTTTCGCAGCAGATTGTGTAAATAATTGACGAATTTCCTCTTGAAATGCCGTGAATTTTTCATTCATATTTAACACGCATTCTTTCAACACATTTATTTCTTTCGTAAGTTCCAAATAATGAGGAGATTGATTATCTGTTGACCAAGATACTTTTTTCGGTTTATTTTCCGGAACATCTACCACTACATCGGGGGTTAATGTAATGTTCTCATTCGAAGAAGCCAATTTCAGTGGTTCATTTAACATATTATTACCAGGAGGAGGCACTACAGAAGCCGGCGCAAATTGTTTCAATTCGGCTTCCCGTTGTAGTTTATGTTTTAGTATCAATTCATCCATATTTGTAATGGCTTCATCTTTACCATCCGAAAAATTCGCGGGTGGGGGCGTATATTTCGAATTCATTTGTTCATATTCTTTTTGACGTTCAGACAAAGAATGTTGATATGAATCCTGTTTTTTGTCCATGGTGAAAGGTAAATTCACGCCATTCAAGCCAGATGAAACGGGTTCTTGAATTTTGGGAGTATATGTATTATCAATAAACATTTTTAATTGATTCACCATAATGGTAATGATTTCGCGATTACAATCATTCAATTCCTGGGGAGACAGTTGAGCGTATTGAATTTTTTGAAAATATTGTTGAATATGACCTCGAAACCATAATTCCGGTTCATTATTTTTACTACTTTTAAATACCAAATTAAATTGTGGTGTTTGATGAATAATTGACCATAATAATTCTTGATTTTTTACGTGAATAAACAAAGACATAGTATAACATAAATATCAGAAACTATTTATGTTATATTCGCATATATAATTTATTTTCGTTTTGCCGTTTTTTTCGCAACCTTTCTTTTTTTACCTCGTCCGCCAGTTTTTGTAATAGTAAATTTCTTAGTATATTTGGGAAACAGTTTCTTTTTCTCTTCTGTGAGTTTTTTCAATTCTTTTTCATTATCCTTAATAGTATCTTGACCGTCTGATCGTTTTTCTACATATTTTAAATCAGCTATATTTTCTTTATTTACGATATTGGCGCCTTCAAATAAACCACTTAACACGGTTTCTACTTGATGAAATGGAGATAATATGTGGTCAACGACATCAATGGTAATATCACCAATCGTTGCTTGTTTATCTGGTAATTTTTGCGCAAAAATATTGGTAATAATTTCAAGTTTATGTTCTTTATCTTCGGCCATAATATTATTTTTCTATAATATTATGATACATTATTTTTGGTTATTGAAGTATTCATCTCTTTTCTTAAATACATATTGGTCGGGAATTCGCTGCCCACCTTTAAAATACTCCACTTTGGCGGCATAATCGTGTAAATTGATAAGTTCACTACTAGAATTATCTGGGTTTCCACCAGTGTTTTTAAGTTTGCCCGCTTTTCCGGTTAATAATGAAATAATATAATAAAGACAATACATACCACATTCGCTGTTGCCTCTTTGGTGTTCAACTCGTTCATAATTCGAGGTTAATTGAATTCCTAAATCTTTGGCTTGTATTATGATTCTATCGGCTAATTCTTTAATCTCGGGTTGTATTTCATCACCCGCACTATCAAAATACATAATAAAAGGTTTTTGTTTGTCTTTTAAATCGGTAAATAAAGAAACCCAATGAGAACCTGGTTCATCGTGTTTATCTAAATTAAAAACCATACCAAATTTGGTTTTATTTTTATTAGAAGTTTCATCATGATAATAATCTTTTAAATTAAATTTACATAATTCATCCGTAACGCATCTTCCATTTTCCCCAGTTGGTTTACTATCAAAATCGATTGGTGAAGGATCAAAATATTTGAAATCGGGGTAAGTACTCTCGTATTGCTTTAACACATCACTAATATCATAATTAGACAACCATTCATCTGGATTATGGGTCCATTCAGGAGGTTTATCAGGAGCGAATAGCATATCATCATACATTTTTCGAACATTTTCGTCATCAATGATTTTTAACCAACAATCTTCGGTTTTACATTTTAGGTCTTCATGTAAACGGTCTCTAATAATTTCCCATAATTCTCTGAAATTGGTAGCGGTAATTTTTTTATCGGGATGGTCTTTATTATATTCTTTGCGAATTTTTAAGAGAACATCTTCAGGTAAACAACTGTTTTGATTCGAAATTTTACCTTTCACTGCAGGACTACAATTCATTGGCTTGAATGGTGGTTCACCTCCCCTGCGTTTGCTGATACGAGCACGTTTGCGATGTGATTTCTTTCTAAATTGTTTTTTCGTTTGGCGATTACGTTTTCTATTTGGGTTAGGCATATCTACTATAGGATGTGAAAAAAACATTCGCCAAAATTTATACGTGTTTCTTGGCGAAAATACCGATATCATAGGGGAGAATAGTGGATTTTTGTTTGATAACACGCTGACCACCCCAAAATGATTTCATCGTTTTGGTAGGAGTTTCTTCTAAACTATCGGTTTCCTCTTCTTCAAGAAGAGGTGTTTCACAATGAGCAAACATCATATCTTCATCTTTTTTATAATCTTGATTGTATTCATTGGATTTTTCTAATTCTTTCATTTCAAAATATCTGAAAATGGATTTAGAAAAAGCATTGAAGGTTTCTTCGATTTCTACGGAGTAAGGATGATTGGGGTTCTCAATTAATTGAGAGGTCATATCAACAATATCGACGGCATATTTACGTAATTTGGATTTATATTCTTTGAATTCATCGTATTTTTTGGGGTCAGTTTTAGACAAATATTTGGAATATTGTTGTTTGTTGATTAAGAGTTCGAGGGTTAATTTATCGATAGAATTTTCCATTATAATATGTTGTTAGAAATATTATAATGATAGTAAACTATTTACATATTTGATGTATATTTTTTGGTTTGCTTATATTTTGCTTGTTTTGTTTTTCTATTATGTTTACTTTTGTATTTTCTTGTTCTATGTTTTTTACGTTTCATTGTAAATTTTCGTTTACCACCATTAATTTTTTCAATTGTAGGTAATTCAGCTTGATCAATAAATATATTTTTTAAATATGTAAAGTACCCCTTGTTTTCATTACGTTTATTCCAATCTGTAGGTTTACCATTCTTATCGAAATAAATATCTTTACCAGTAGTGAAATCTGGGTCTCCATTAATCCATGGGTTACCTTTCAACCATTCCGACTTGATGTATGAACCATCCTCGAATATAAGTTTTGCTGTTTCGCCCTGATCAGTATCCGCTTGACCGTTTTTGAATCGACCTTCATACATTGAACCGTCCTTAAAAAATAATTTTCCCCGACCATCAAATTTATCATCCTTCCAGATACCAGTGTATCTAGTTAATTTTTTATCATCAAAGTATGTTTGCGTTCCTTCACCATTTTTTTTATTATTTTTCCATTCACCTTCGTATTCCCATTTCAATTCATACTGATCGGTTCCAGCAACTCCACTATGTTCGTACATTACATAAGTACCTTTACCATGGCGTTTATCATTTGTCCATTCACCTTCATAATATGATTTATCATCATCATTCCACTGTTGTGTTCCGTAACCGTCTCTTATTTGTTTTCCATCTTTAACGATTACATCACCAGTGTATGTACTATCATCATATGTTATTGTTGTTTTGTTATCATTTTTATATTGACCCATATTCATACATTCTAAAATATAATCAGGAAATAAAAATTTAATTTCGGATTCTGTATTAGTAAAGTCTGATAATATTTGTTCTCCTTTCACACCTGAATGTTGCTCATTTATTATACATTGCTTTAACGCATCACCAGCAGCCTTTAACGCATCACCAGCAGCCTTTAACGCATCACCAGCAGCCATTGATTTAACCATTAAATAAAATTTATATGCGGATATAACGTATATGTTTCCACTCATAAGTAAAGGTACTAGTAATTTAGATAAATCTGCGCCAAGAAGTGTGTCCATTCCATCAATGACCCCTCCTGATACCTTAAGTATATTTGAATACCATTGAGATTTGTTATCTACAAAAGGATTTGTTTTATCTATTATAAATACTTTACCATCTAATACAAGAGGATAAACAAATCGTTTTAAATCTTCATATGTTGTATTCCTTTTTTCATTTATTTTTCCACTTTTCCAATAGTGATCAATTATATAGAAAAATCTTAGATAATACGCCCGAAGTGTATGCTCAGATATAATTGATTTTTCAGGATAAATAAATAGTAAATGTTTAAAAAATTCTTTATGTAAAATATAAAATTTTAATACTTCTACATAATGAAAATTACCGCTGAGTAGTTGATCATAAATTGAATCGTACTTATCTTTAATTTCTTTTTTTAGCCATTCAGGTGTTTTTGAATAATTATTTGACAACCTTGCTATTATATTGATTTCTTTAGATCTTTGCTTTAATTCTTCTTTAATTATGTAAATACCTGTTACGCTATTCCAATGAGTAAAATATGAGCTTTCAATATCCATAGCATAGTTTCGATCTTTATCATAAGTAAGTAATATATTTATGTTATCATTATAATCATCAATTAACGGCATTATTGTGTTTTCGATATTTTCATTGTCTATTTGTGTTAATTGTTGTAAATATTCTGGGTCTAACTGTCTAATAGGTGTTATTTTTGTTTTTAGAAGCTTTTTATATGCTTCAGTATCTGTATTTGGTAATTCATTATACATACATAATATATTATTCACCTTACCCTCAATTGAGCATAGCGTATTCGATAATTGTTTATCGCAGTATTGAATATCAAATGGTATAAATTGATTGTTATTATTTTCAATATTTACTAATTTATTGAAATATGCTTTACATAATTGTTTGACACTGTATATCGTAGATAATTGAAATTCTTCCGAAATTATTGGATTTAATGACGACGGATTATATGGGTTTATTTCTTTTATATCATTCTTTACGCCCTTGTTATTAAACAAAAAAGTATTAGGTATGATTGTTACATCAGTTGAATTTTTGATTTTAGATTCTTCTATTGTCTCTTGTAAAATATTATTTTTTAACAATATATCTATTTTGCCGTAAAATGTTTGCCCTAATTTACTAATGATATGAGAAGTATCTGAAGTTAATTTTTCTCCTACCATATTCGAAAATACATTATTTTTGATTGATATATCTATTTTATTTTGCGGAATAGTATTATATGTAATATCTCGCCATATATTCATTTTATTAACACCATAACTAGCAGCATAATATTTTAAGTTTTGAGCGTCAGCTAATGAAGCACCAAAATATTGGTAGATTTTTTTGTTGTAATTACCGATGCTGCCTGGTTGACCATATTTTCTCAATATACGTCCATAAACTTGTTCTTCATCTCCAGATGTATTACAAAGTGAAGGAGCGAATAATGCCGGATTAAATGTAAAACTAAATCCTTCCGTATGGTCAGGTGAAATAATGATACATAATGGATTATTATTATCTTTTTCAGAAATAGGAAAGGTCAGAAATTTACCATAATTACAGTTATTATCTAACGAGACTTTATCAAATTTATTGCACATCCAAATATATTTCATTCCTTTTTTATTCAAATAGTCGCAAAACCCATACATTATATCTTCTGTTGTTGGATAAATTAATGGTAAATAATATTCATAAGTGGAGTTTTGTTTTTTTATATAATGCGGTTGTAAATAATATTTGCGCTCCTGGTATATTGCGCCGCATCTAATAATTTTCAATAATAACAAAATATTATCAAATCTTAAATTTTTATTGGTATCATTATATTCAAATTTCACGTTTTCAGCATGATATGTTGTTAAGTTATTATGTATTATTTGTTGTAATTCGGTTAATTGTTGATGAGCACCTGGCCATGGTACTACATTAGTGGATGGTCTGATATCTAACATATTAAATGAATTTGTAATATTTATAGCAATGTCTTTTCCAGTTGTACTTTTGTCTAATTCCCAATCTCTTTTTAAACTATCAACTTGAATATACGGTTCTTTTAATTGAATTTCTTCAAATCTACCATTCGCTTTTAAATTTTTAGCAAGAGTAACATAGTCAGTTAACATAGTGTCTACATAAGCTTTTATCAATATATTTTTTTTATCATCATCGTAAAAAGGCACAGAGGTACCAATAACTAATTCTTCATTTTCATTGTATATACCACAACCAACTCGGAATGCGGTTTTTATATCAGTATTTTGGATTTTAGTTTTTTTATTAATTAATTTATCTTCTTGACCGGGTGTAAATGGAACTAAAATCTGTTCTACATATTTATGAGGAAAAGCAAAAGTATTTCCATCGGGTTTTATATTTGTATTTATTGAATAGTTGTATTTCGTTAATTTATTGAAAAAAGTTGTATTATCGATAGCGTATTGTGAGTGGTCATAATTATAAATAGAAATATATGGTGCGGTGTATTTAACAATAGCATCCAGATCAAACTTTTTGAATTTTAAAATATCAAAGAATACCATTCTAACTATTGAAAACCAAGAAGCATGCATGGCTGCTTTTATTGCTGCTTGACTTTCTGCGTCTAATACAGTTAATTTATCAATTGCTGCGGATATTACTGATTTAATTTCATTGGTTAAATAAACAATAACTTGATTTAAAGATAATTTTTGTAATTCTTCAACTTTTTCTTTAATCAATCCGTTAAATGATTCAATCCACGATTCATAATTATTTTTTGCGTATTGAATATATGAATACATCATTATTAAGATTTGGGTCATTATTTTTGAAAAAACACGAATACCGATACTTGCCCATTTGAATGAATTTTTCCAATCATTCGCATTAAACATTGTTCCAAACACTTGTTCTATATTATCCAAATTATTTCCGAATTTAGCAATAGCTACTCTAAGACTTTGTGGAAGATATCTATCAGAATTTGCGAAATATTGAGAAAGACCGACCAACCAACTTCTACCAGTAGTACTTAGCGCCCAAGTTTCATACGCACCTATGCCTAACAGTAAATTTTTTGCGGCTGGTTTACCATATTGATAAGTTAAAAAAGCTCCAATAGCAGTAGTAACGAGTCCCAATTCTATCAATAATCCACCTTTTTGTGTGAAATTATTTTCGGAATTATTATCATTATCCGCATTATCGTCTACATTATTGATATTTTCTATTTTACAAACTAAACGAATATTATTATTATTCGCTAAAACAACATTATTAGCAGTGTTAGCTACAACGGCTTTATCACTTTTCTTGATTTGTTTTATACTTTTATTTCCAGTTAATAATTCATTAATATAACTATATATATTATCACCTAGGTCTTTTGTTTCATCTTTACTACTTTCAAAATCCTTTACTAATGTATTTGCGGATTCAATTGTACTTTGAATATTTTTTAATAATTCAACTGTTTTTTTAGCCATTTCTACCGCGCTGATTGAATTATCGATCACTTTATCAAAACTCGACAAAATAGTATCGGTAGTAACGCCTATACCAGCCGCTTTAAGCGAAATTTCTCTATTTTGTTCTTCTATTGCTTCTTTACTACCACCATATTGCCCAGTATCCGAACCAGGTAAAGACATTAAAAAATGAAAGGCATTTTTACAAAGTGTAGGAATGAATGCTTCACCTTGTGTATCATTCGTTTTAAAAGTTGTGAATATGTTATTAATACCACCCGCTGTTTTAGAATCATAACATAAATGGCTGAAACTGCTTTTATTAATCCTTGGATTCGTCAAGAAATAAGTAATATCAACAATATCTGATTCACTCGATTGAAAAGGGGTTCCTGTTAATAATATGATTTGTGAAAATTTTTCACAAAAACGTAAAAACCTGCCGTCGGTAAAAGTGTTTATTCTATGTCCTTTTGAATATTTGGTGCTATAATCTACCATAACTGTGTGTCCTACTACAAATCTATCTTCTTTTTCTTGGCTATCTTCTATACGTAAGTTTCTATTCAATCTCGATAATTCTTCTTTTGTTCTTTCCGCGGTTGTTCCGTCATTAAATCTTATTATATACTTATTACTTTTTTCATCAAAGCTAGTAATCTTGCCTGTAGTATTATATTTGTCGCCGTCTTCCTTGGAAAAATTGTCCAATAAATTCTTTGTTTGCTTATTAAAGTTTGTATCTAAGGTATTATTTAATTTCAATAATTCTTCTTTTGTTCTTTCTACAGTTGTTCCGTCATGATATGTTATTGTATACTTATTATTTTCTAGATTAAAACTAGTAATCTTGCCAATATTTAGGTCAGTACTTTGTTTGGAACCGGATAAATTGTTCATTACATTCCTCCTGTTTGTATCTTCATTAAATGATTTGGATATGCTAATATATTTAGGGTCCTTCGTTTCAACGAGAGCGGATTGTTGTAATACAATCATATCATTATTCTGACCGGTCATTTTTAAGTCTTCATTCAATGCCATTAATTTTTGTTTTTCTACCTTTTCGCTCTTGAAATCGGACCAATTCTCAATTTCCGGATATGTTATTGTATACAGATTATCTCCGAAATAGGAAATAGTACCGCGTCTTAACGCTGGATTAGATTTATACATGATTTTTAGGTTTGCCTCATTATTTTCTCTATTATCAACGACTACTTGTTGTCCGAATGCTAATCTGTCTTTCTCGTCTTTATCTTCATGTCCTTTTCTATTATCAACGACTACTGTTTGTCCTAAGGCAAATCTGTCTTCTTCGTCTCTATGTTCTACAAATAAGTCATTATTCAAACTCAATAATTCGCTTTTTAGCTTTGTATCTGTTGTTCCATCATCATAAATTATTGTATAAGTATTTCCAGGATTAATTTTAAAGATTGTACCAAATTTAAAATTGCTATCAGTTTCTCTATCATATATAGTGACCGCATTTTCAATTGTTTCTATATTAACGTATTTATTACTAGGACTCAGAGTTTCGGTTTCATCATTAATATTTACACAATCCACTGAAAAACCAAAATAATGTTTTTCTGGTTTAAGTTTATTTGTTAATAATCGGTGTGCTTCGTCGCATATTAACACATCGTATTTTTCAGATTCTAAATAATCTAATGCTGATTTTTTATATGTATTTTCAGTAGCAACCTGTATATTACTATCAAGCCGGGTAGCAATCGGAAGGTTATTTTGTTTTCGATACGCATTTATTAATCCAATTAAATAGCTCTTTGTCTGACTTTTGTTTTTCTGTTTTACTATCTTGATTTTGTTATCTTTCATATATTTGACTATCTCTTTATAAGTCATCTCATCAAAATTTACATCAACAATAGTAGATTCTTGAGTTTGAGCGACGACTGTTTTATCAATAGATGTAACATTGGCCGTATTTACGATTGAAGTATTCTTAAAGAAAGAATCATAATCATATCCAATAATTTCTAATTTGTAAAATGATTTGTCGTCTTTTTTTACATATCCATTACAACTTTCAATAATTCCTCCATTGTCTAACGTATTTATCATAATATTATTTGTATAAATAGCCAATTTTCTAAAATCGCCTATAAAGGAAGCTCTAAATAGACCACTAGGCGCTACAATAACTATTTTTAATGGTTCGTTATTTTCTGATATGGGCCCATCCATATTAAATAAATGCTTATCGCTTAAATGGCTTAGTGCGATAGACACTGAAGTAATTGTTTTGCCCGTTCCTACACCATGAAATAAAAAACATGCTTTATCAATCGACCGATAACGAAATTTAGAAAATCTATTTACTGTTAGGTATTGTCTAGTGTCAAGTTTTGCTCGGGATTCATCATTGATTACGTCAAATACTTCGTTCATCTCAGCCAAATTAATATTCGTATCTATATTCTTTACAATGTCGGCAAGTTTTGCTGTTTTAGAAGAAATTATTGGAAATAAATTAAATAATATGAAAAATATAGCAAAATAATACACTTTTGAATTCGCTTTTAATAATTCATCCGCTGTTATTTTTAATACATCACATATTTGCAAATAAAATGGGTTTGACACAACTAATTTATTTAAATTATCCATACTAGCACTAGCAGTAGAATCTTTCAATATATTGTATGTATTTGTTATCGTATTTTTTCTTACGTCTGTGTCTGTTCCAAACGAATTGATGTTCAGAGTAGGGTGTTCTAGATATTCTATAAATTTTAATCTGATTATCTCTTTAGCACGATTAGCATTACCTCTAATCACAGTATCTAAAGCTAATGATTGTTTTATTTTTGTTGGGGTTAATAACCCAAATAGATTACAGTCATTTAAATTATCAAATATTTTACAAGCTTCTAACCTGTATGATGATGATATTAATTTTTTTTTTTCTGTACCTGTTTTATCACACAATGTTTCGTAGCAAAATTTATAATCTTCTACTAATGCATCCTTTTTATCAAGTTTTTTTCCTGTTAAAAGTATTATACCTATCTCAATTAGGGTTTCAGGCTTTAGTGGACACGCCATTATATATTATATATATATATATGTATATATCTTTTTCTTCGTTTTTAACATATACATGATGAGATTATTAAGTTTAATCGTTTATAAGTCAATCTGTATAACCCGTAAGTTTATACATTTTTTTGAAAAATATATAAAATATATTATAGCTATCTCCTAAATCAATATGAATATATTATACTGGCTTCGCTTTTTTCGTAGCGCGTTCTTGTTTTTTTGCTAATTTTTCCACTTCTTTCATTGCTTTTTTCGTAGCACGAACATGTTCTTTTTCTGCTTTTTTATTCGCACGTAATTCCTCTTTTTCACGTTGTTTCGCTCGTTTTGCTTCAACTTTCACCAATTCTTCAGACATGATACGATTGTCTAATTGTGCTAATTCTGCGTCAATTATTCCCGAATAAGTATTTTTTAAATCGCGTAAAGATTGGTCCGCAAAATCTTCTGTATATTCGCCCGCTTTTCTCAATGTTTTGCGCAATTTCTTTTCGGCACGTTCAACCTCTTTGTTCTCTTTCTGTTGAAGTTTTTTTATTTTTCTAATCGTTTTATTAATTTTTTTATATTTCTTCTCTCTATTTTTCTGAGTAGCCTTCATGATTTTCTGAATATTCGCAACGGCAGAAGTGGTTTCTTTTGTTTTTTCGCGTATTAATTTACGAACGGTTCTTTTCTCTTCTTTCATCGTCATTTTCACCACCCTTTTTTCCAAATCATTTAAATCGGTTTTTAATAATTCGCGTAATTGTATCATACGTTTCTTATAATTCGCGGTATCGTTTTTCAGGGTATTTTGTAAGTCTTGAATATGATTATTGTAATAGGTTAATTTTTCACCATACGCTTGTATTTCTGGATGACTATTGATTAATGCTTTCAATGGCGTATCCGTTTTCATTGTTCCACTACATTGATTTTTCAATTGATAATAAAGAGAACGTTTATAATTTTCATAATCTTCCGCGCGGTCTTTTACATTTTCACTTATTCCAGACAAATGAGATTTTTGTAATAATTGTTTGTTTTTGATTTCTTCCTTGATGGTTTTCACTTGGTTTTTAATATTCACAATATCTTCCTTGATTTGACTGACTAACTCTTTGATATGTTCTCGAACCACCTTTTTACAAGCTTTTTCGACTTTTGGGTTCTCAATATCATCGCATTTATCATAAAAGGAATCAAATGATTTACTATCGATTTCGCTTTTTTCTTTGAATTCATTCTCTAACAATCGGGTCTGCTCTTCCACTTGATTTTTTAATTCATGGATATCACTTTCAAAATAGTTTTTCACCACTTTTTTATCAAAGGTTTCGACATCATTGATATTATTCACAATCGGAACCGCAATACGTTCGACAATGGGTTGGGCGAATTGTCTAGCGTCTTTTTCACGATTTAAATAACTAATATGTCCGGAAATCGCATCTAAGAATTGTTCTCTTCCCTTTTCGGTAAATTCGCCCGTTTCATTCAAATACAAACTAGAAAAGACGGAAAAATCACTAACAATTTGTTGTTGTGGGGGTTTACATAAATTCATTAACTTGATTAATTCCATAGGGTCTTGGGTAATGGGGGTAGCAGTCATCAAAAGCAATTTGACCGAATCTTTGCCCGAAATTTGATAGGAATTCATCAAAGCTTGATGTAAAGCGTCCATATCAGGGCGTTCAATGGAAGATAAATCTCCGCCGCCGTATAATTTATGTGCTTCATCGATAATCAATAGGGTTTTATGTAAAGGGTCGAGTTCGCCATTGATTTTGACTAAGGATTTATAAAAAGCATTTTGTTTCGAAACTAAATTACTGAATTGTTTATAAGACATGGGGCGTATTCTCCACGATTTAGATACCAAACGAATGCGTTTTTTAGGGTCGTCCGGAATAACTAAACCTTCATTTTGTATTTTATCGCGTATATCTTCATTACATACTTGTTCAAACATATTTTTCCAAATATCACTCTTCAAAGTAGTGCGTGTAACCCATAAAATCGTATAACCCAGTTTTTCAAATGAACTGGTAGCAGCGGCAATAGCACTACATGTTTTACCGGTACCGACCGAATGCCACAATAACATACCCTTCAAATCATTTTGTGGAGTGAAATAATGACGAACAAAATCTTGGGTAGGAGTATAGGTCAATAAATTGCCCGCACCGCCGTTTGTTTTATCAGCACATAGATTTTCCATTTTCACCGCATCCCAGGCGAATTGTGAATAATCTTTGCGAATATGTTCTCTTAATTCTGTAAAATTCATATGTTCATTTACTTGGTTTTCAATTACGCATTGAGAATGCGCCAAATGTGTTCCCTTTACAATATTGGTAGTGTTTATAACAATAGGAGGTTCATCGCGAATGATTAATCGAGGTTTGGTTTTGCGAACACCGCCGTAAATAAATTCACTACCATAGGGTAAATATTCTTCTTCATCATCTAAATTGGGAATAGCAAAGGAATGAATATTTTGGTTTAATTCATAATCTATCGAACCATATACCGCGGTTTTTTCCAATTCGTGGGCGAAATTCATTAAACGTACATTGATGTTCATTGATTTTAAATATAAATCAAATGTTGTTTTACTATCAAATAAAGAAGGTTGTAGTTTGTCGGGAATATCCATATCATAGACAAATACGTGTAGTGGCCAACCTTTCGTAGGGTGAAACTCCAAACCTTTTTGTCCGCAGGTGCGTGTTCCACGGCCGATGACTTGTTTTTGGTCTGCGGCGACGACAGATGGTTCAAAAATATGTATATATTTGATATCAAATAAATCAATACCTTCTTTAAAACCGCCGTCCATAATAATGATGCGTGCTAGTTCTCCATAAGAGTTCTCTGGACGTTGATTAAATAATTTGAGGATTTGTTTTTTCAAAGAAACGGTGATATTTTGGTCATATACACCGATAGAAGTTAACAAAAAGAAATTGTTATATGCGGTATTGGATAATTGGTTCTCAGACATGAGTTCAATCTTTTTGTATTTTTTCTCTTTTTTCTTATTCTCGTCAACAGTATTAGAATCTTTAGTTATAGTCTTTTGATTGAGTAGTTCGGCGGTATAACCCAAGTTATAATTTTTGGCTAAAAGAGCAGATGCTAATAATTTTACACCGGAAGAATTCGATTTAACATCGGAAAAAATAAAATGTTTAAATGCTTTTCCGTATTTTCTACGGTCATTTTGGTCAAGTTCTTCTATTTTATTTAATAATGCGACAAGTTTAGGACTATGCGTAGTTATATCATTTAGTAATGTTTTAGGATCGAAATCTGGATGGTCGAATTTATAAATATTGGAAGATTTGCTCATATTGGTTTTTTTTCGAACACAATCGGAATCAAAAGACGCAATACCATTTTCTTCGATAAATTCATTCAAATTTTTAGGAATATGCGCAAACCAAGGATTATTTTCTTCTATTTCTTCGTCTATTTTTTCCACGGATTCCGCACTGCTGCTGTCTGAATTATCAATATCATCCATGAACTCTCCTAAATTTTTAGTGATATTAACCATTTTAGACATTAAAATATATTATATATATATAAGTTATATTATAATGTCTGTATTAGGAGGTCCTTATAACGGTTATTCACCAGCTCAAACATTAACCAATTTTAAACATGGAGAACAAGCATTAACGAGACGTGTATTGAGACGTTCGTGGAATACGCAACAAGCAAATGGAACAGTAAATGGTCGCAAACGTATCATTACACCATACCGCGCAGTAAATAATTTAGGCGACTTTTTATCCCGTCAAAATTATGTATGCGGTGGAGCCAACCAGGTTCATGCGGATAAACCAGGTTGGAAAGGAAGAATCGGAAGTATTATTTCCCAATGTGATGGAACCGGAGTTGCCGCAGGAAGTGGAAATATGCGCCATGTTCCAGATTCATCGAATTATACTCGATTCAAAAAAGAGATTGCTATTAACAAAACATACAATGATTCCAAGAATGGTGGAGATGATAGTAATGGTTCATATGTAGCATTGATGGCTGTTCGTCGTCGTTAATCTTTAGGAATATTATATTATATATTGTATATAATATCATAGAAATGTTTCGTTTTATGTATAGTGTTCAAAATATCAATAATGGTGCTTTAACTGGGCAGAAAGCGATGCCGCAGAAAGATAGTACAAGTGATTCAGGAAGCACATTTGAATTATCACGTCAAACATATATTCAAACCAATCCAGCTACCGCACCAACCATTGCTGAAAAATATCAGAAAAAATGGTTTGGAAATCGGGATGCTTCACAAGTAACCGCGAATCGTAGAAATACGGAAATCGGAACAGGGAGTTTGAACGCTTCTAAGAACTTGATGGCGTTTACCACGTACCGCGAAGTGAATACTACCAATGATGCTTTGAGACGAGTAAGAGCAGGAGGAGCAGTAGCGCCACCAAAGAAAAACGCAAAGAGGAATAATGCGCCAACACCAACGTATGCGCCAGCAATACCATCGAATGATATAAGAGGAATTAAATATCCAGTATTGTATCACTAAATCCAGGGAACCTACGGTTCCCTTGGACGAACCCTCCCTTCTTTGGTTTGGTTTTGTGTGAAAGGTGTGAATATAATTTATTACAATGATAATAAATTATAAATAATGGAAAGTATATCATGCGAATGATTTCTCATCAATATATTTTCCCAAAAGCATAAAAGAAAAGGGAGGGGGCGTCCGGGGGAACCGTAGGTTCCCTGGATTACACATGAAATCTCTTATAAATTTGAACGGCTGTTAGACCACCCAAAATTTGTGCGATGATATAAGGTAATAAATCATTCATGTTTAATTTACCAACAGAAGCCATAACAATAGAAACTGCTGGGTTCACATGTCCGCCAGATGATTTCGTTAATAATAAAAGGACTAACGCTAATGTAATACCGATTGCTAGAGGGTTTCCGGTTGCTAGAATAACATACACGAAAAACAAAGTTCCTAAAAATTCAGCTAAATAGTTATACATATCTATATATTTGGCCAAGAAATTAATTATTTACTTTTTTGTATCATTCTATAAACGACAAATAAACCTACGATAGTAATAGATGTTATAAATAATCCAGTTGTATAATTCGTCTCCGTCTTTTCTATAGGGTCTTTGGTAAATTTCATTTTTTCATATGTATCCGCATTTTCATTAAAATGATTGATAGAGATTTCTGGTTTTTGTTTATCATCATCCACTACTACATAAAAATTATTATTTTTATCGGTTTCAAATACCACTGGTTGTTTGCTTTCATTATCGTTTGAAAATAAACTATTTGGGATACTGGGTAAAACATCGATACCTTGTTGTTTTTCAATCTTTACATTGACTGTAGGATTTCCTAAAGGTTGTAAAGGTGGAAGAACTAGATAACTATTGCCACCTTCAATTAAGTCATTAATTGCGCGAACATCATGTATATTGTATTGACTATAGGATAATAAACTATCGGATGAAAAACTCATATGTAATATATATAATACATATTTTTTTTACAAAATAAAATGATATAGAATTATCTATTTATAATATTATATCTACTATGTGTGGTATATTTGCTCTCTTAAATAACGATAATCATTTTGATGAACAATTTGTAAAAGAACAATTTGAAAAAGGTAAAGGGAGAGGTCCAGAATTCTCAAAATTGACCAAAGTAATGATAAAAGCCGAATTCGGGTTTCATCGTTTAGCAATTAATGGGTTGAATTCTGAGTCCAATCAACCAATGATTATGGGCGATATCGCATTAATATGTAATGGTGAAATTTATAATTATCGGGATTTGTATGAAATGATGGATATAGACCCCACATCCGATAGTGATTGCGAAGTTATTTTACATTTATATCGTGAATATGGAATAGAACAAACTTTACAAATGTTAGATGGTGTATTTGCGTTTATATTGATTGATTATCGAATCACGAATGAGCAATCCAGAATATATGTAGCACGAGACCCTTATGGAGTTCGTCCATTATATTCGTTAAAATCGTTGAATGCGGAGAATGAAAACATAGTGGGTTTTGCGTCGGAATTAAAAGTATTAAATAAATTTTATCAAGAAATGAATAAAACCGAAGAAAAATATTCATTAAATCATTTTGAACCAGGAACCTATTCGGTATATGAATTACCAACCAAAGTATCGCCCCAATGGGATTTAAAAATAGAAAGAAGGTATCATTCTACCGGATTTACCAGTATTATACATTCGCATTTATGTAATATGGATAGTATTATGCGTAATATTCAATATTATTTAACAACCGCGGTAGAAAAGCGTTGTTCAACCACGGAAAGACCAATTGCGTGTTTGTTATCAGGAGGATTAGATAGTAGTTTAATTACCGCATTAGTGGTAGAATATCATAAACGGTTTAATCACAAATTTATAATCGAAACCTATAGTATCGGGTTAGAAGGTTCGGAAGATTTGAAATATGCGAAGATTGTAGCCGATTATTTGGGAACAAAACATACCGAGATAATTGTAACAGAATGCGATTTTATAAATGCGATACCGCACGTAGTAAAATCCATAGAATCATATGATACTACAACGGTAAGGGCTAGTTTGGGTAATTGGTTATTGGGCAAATACATCGCGGAACATAGTGAAGCCAAAGTAATATTTAACGGTGATGGTTCAGATGAATTAACGGGTGGATATTTATATATGCATAAAGCGCCAGATATGATAGAATTTGATAGTGAATGTCGACGATTATTGAAAGATATACATATGTTTGATGTATTACGGTCCGATAAATCAATATCGAGTCACGGATTAGAACCGCGAACCCCATTTTTGGATAGAACTTGGGTTCAATATTATTTGTCTATACCTTTACATGTAAGATATCATCCAAATGAGGATAATTGTGAGAAATATTTATTGCGAACCGCTTTTTCCTATGAACATTTTAAAAATAGTGAGGGTGAACCATTGTTGCCGGAAGAAATATTGTGGAGAAGAAAAGAAGCATTTAGTGATGGTGTATCAAAACAAACTAGGTCGTTATATGAAATTATTCAAGAATATACGTACGAAAAGATGCACCACGAACAGTATAAGGTTCGGATTTTCATGAATAATTTAAAAGAACATTTATTACCAACTACTAGCGAGCAACAGTATTATCGATGTATATTTGAACAAGAATATAAAGGATTGGGAAAAGTTGTTCCGTATTTTTGGATGCCCAAATATGTAGAGGCGAAAGATGCGAGTGCGAGGACATTGGCGATATATGCGAAAACTGAACCTACTAAAGATTGTTGTTGTTGAAAATAAAATATAATAATAAATAATGTATTGTGTAAAACATTATTTATTTACATCCCTCTAGAAATCAGCATTAAACTCAAAGACATCGGCGTCCACTGTTTTATTCGCCAACGCATATTCCGAGTTGGTGCGTTCAAAGAAATTCACTTTGGTTTCTACACTAATTAATTCCATAAAATCAAATGGATTGGTAGAATTATATATTTTATCATATCCTAATTGTAAACATAAACGGTCAGCGACAAATTCAATATATTGGGTCATTAATTTGGCGTTCATACCAATCATACGACAAGGGATAGCCTCGGTAATGAATTCTTTTTCAATTTCAACGGCTTCTTGTAAAATCTCATAGACCCGTTTTTTGTTTAATTTTTTTTGTAATTTACTGTATAACAAAATAGCGAATTCGGTGTGTAATGCTTCATCGCGCGAAATCAATTCATTCGAAAAAGTAAGACCAGGTAGTAAACCGCGTTTTTTAATCCAATAAATAGAACTGAACGCACTGGAGAAGAAAATGCCCTCTACACAAGCAAATGCGACCAATCTAGAAGCAAATGAACTGCGATTATCATTAATCCATTTTTTGGCCCAGTTCGCCTTTTTGGCGATACAAGGATAATGTTCCAACGCTTTAAACAATTTTTCTTTTTCATTTCCATCACGAATATAGGTATCAATCAATGTAGAATACATTTCGGAATGAATATTTTCGATAGCTATTTGAAATCCATAAAATGCGCGTGCTTCGGCTAATTGAACATCAGACATGAAGCGAGAAGCCAAATTTTCTAATACTAATCCATCACTTGCGGCAAAAAACGCCAATATCATTTTTATAAAATTTTGTTCGTCCTGTGTTAGCTTATCCCAGTCGCCCAAATCCTTCGATAAATCTACTTCAGGCACGACCCAAAAGGAATCCACACTTTTTTTATACATTAGCCATATATCATTGTCTTTGATAGGAAATAAAACGTATCTGTTATCGTCAGCTTTTAGTAAAGGTTCAACAAAAGTAGGCTCGGACATTTCTTTCTAAATAATATATTAGTTAGATTTTATACCGTTTGTAAATAATGATTTTCAAATTCAAAGTGATTTACCAAAAAAAATAATTCAAAACAAACGCATCAACATTCGCATAGGAATTTTACAAAAATAATATCTATATTTTTCTACTTGAGTAAATGGTTTATCATCGATATAAATATATCCATTGAACACGTATTCGCTCCTACTTTCAAAATACATATCAAATACTTTCGTCGTCTTTTTTTCTGTATAAAGTTCTCTTAATTGATGTATAAACAGTATGATACGATAATCTTCCATATCTATATTTTTCAACCATTTATATTCCGCGCTATTCTTTTCATTTTCGACAAATGTTGTTTCAAAAATATTCAATAAAATGTCTCGCAAATATTGTAAAGATTCTTCATCGCTATTACTTTTTTTAATTTTCATCCATAAATCGATATTATCCCGATTATCAATTATTTCTTTCCCTTTCCCGAAATCAATAATCATCGTCAATCTTTTTTTTTCATTTACCAATAAGTTTTCAGTATGATAATCCCCTTGAGAATAACCAGTATCTATCGCCAATCGTAATAATTCATAGCGAGTTGTATTATACATCCATCGTAATCGTTTCGAATATTTGGATAAATTTATACTATCATATTTATGAATGTTCTCATTTCCAGGAATTACTTTTATTTCATCAAATATAATAGGTTTTATAATATCGCAATATACGATGTAATCACTCTCAATATATTCCATGGCGGCAACTCCAAAATAAATATTTGTATTGTATTTTTGTTGAACATTGCGAAACGTAGAAGTGATTTGTGATATAGAGTTTCTACTTATTTTATCCGCACAATTTCTATGTAAAATATATTCAAGTAATTTATATTGGGCGGATGTATGGCTATATATTCTAGAATACAGAGAGATAGGTGTATTGCGATTTAACGCATAAATTCCTTTTTCGGATACATCTAATAACATTTGAATTTCATTCATGAACGCGTCTCTTTTTTCATATAATTTAATCCCTTTTTTATTTGTTTTATCTATATAGTCCCACGAAAGACGAGTATTTTGTTCAGGTTCATCATTATTTATCGTATAATTATAATCACATAATAACAATAATTTGATTGCGATTGTTTTTACATTTGATAATTCGCCCTGTGAATTGATATAAAAATATGGGGATTTGTTCTCTTTTTTTTGAAACATACATTTGAATACAATGCCGAATGCTGAACTATCACTAATTAATTCAATACGACTATTTTGTATAAAATATTGAAAAGAGTGTAAAGCGGTTCTAGGTTTGTTTGTTTCATTATTTGTTTTTATAAATATATATTGGTTGAAATATTCCATTATACATTCTGTATAGATTATTTTATTGGTAAAAATACACATTATGCTATAATAAATATAAAAGTATAACAATATAAAAGAAATAGAAAAGTCTGTATAAATTTTTATAACAGTATACTTTAATGAAAAGAGAAGATTTCGACAGTGTTATAAACGAATTGGGAGAACCCAAGGAAGACACTCGTAGAAAATCACGAAAATTCAAAAAGCAAAGTGAAAAACAATTAATGAATGAATTTTATTCTGATGTTGAAAGAGAACGTGAAAAATCCGCAACAAGACAAAGGAAATTATATGAAAATATCAATCATTTATCTCATAGTGAAAAGAATCAATTTGAAAATAAATTCACCAAACCAAAAAATATTAGCCAGGATGAGTATATCAATCTATTGAAAAATAAAAATAAAAAGATAGTGGTTGCTACCGGACCTGCCGGAACAGGTAAAACTTTATTCGCTACTGAATATGGAGTTCGTAATTTTTTATTAGGTAATTATGAGAAATTGATATTTACACGTCCATCAGTTTCAGTAGATGAAGAATTGGGGTTTTTACCGGGAACATTAGAAGAAAAAATGGCGCCGTGGGTTAGGCCTATTTATGATATTTTATATAATTTTGTATCACCCCGTGAAGTGTTTGCTATGATGGAAGACAAAGTCATCGAAATCGCACCATTAGGATATATGCGCGGTAGAACATTTAAAAACTGTTGGATCGTTGCCGACGAAATGCAGAACTCGACCATATCACAAATGAAAATGTTACTAACTCGTTTAGGAGAGAACAGTCGTTTGGTTATTACGGGTGATTTGGAACAATATGATAGAATTAATGAGTTGAATGGTTTAGAAGATTTTTTAAGTAAATTTAAAGGCAAACGTTCGTCCAGTATTACGAGTTTCCAATTTAGCCGAGATGATATACAACGAGAAGAAGTAGTGAAAGAAATATTGGAGATTTATAGTGCTGAACATACGATGAATTATTTGCCGACCAAGGAAGAAATAGACGAAGAATTTGATAATGATACAGAAGAACAAATTTAGGAATAAAAAATCGTGTGGAAAAAAAATAACATAGTATTCTATAAATGTTTCCAAAATTTATGAATAAAGTAAAATCATTATTGCCTAGTTTACCTAGCATTTCAAAAAGTACATCGAATTCTATTTTACATAACCGCGCTTTATTATATGCGTTATTAGCGATAGCTTTAATTGATGTATTGTATTTATTAAATACACGCGATTTCAAATCTGTTATTGTATTTATATTAGTAGGTGTATTAACTACATTTTTTAGTAAAAATATGATAGTTGTCTTATTTGTTGCGATATGTATTACTTATATGTTGAAACATACCAAAAGTTTAGAAGGACTTGAAGATATGGAAGAAGGAGAAGATGAGGAAATTGAAATAGATGAGGACGAAAATTTTGAAGAAAAGGAAAAAGAAGGAGAAACAGAAGTAAGCACAGAACAAATGACTGGTGAAATGAAAGAATTTATGGAAGTACAAGATAAAATCATAAAGCGTATGTCTGAATTAGAACCTTTAATGCAAAGAGCCGAAGGTTTCATTGAAAAATTTGAAAAATATAAATAAGTGTATAATATTATAATATTATAATATTATAGTATACGTTTACAATTATAATGGATAACAAAATTTATTATTATATTTTCTTTCTTCTCATTCTAATATTCATATGTATAAAATTTGTTTACCCGCATATTGACGATAAGAAAGAAGGTTTTAAGGAAGGAGCTATTAATATTGGTAAAGAAATAAAAAAAGCATTCACATCAAGTCTTAAATCCGCAATGAAACCAGTTACAAAACGTTTTAATATGATGGGTAAGGGTTTAAGGGATATATTTACCGGGATTGGAAAAGAATTTCAATATTTAGGTATTGGTTTAGGACGAGGAGTATCCGATATAGGATTACTCTTCGCATATGTTAGTCAATATTTGTTTTCCTATTTAATGTGTGGTGTGAAATACGTATCAAATATACCCAATTGTATCTTGTATTATATGGTAGATAGTGTTATACAAATAGTTTATTTACCTATCCGAATAACATTATGGTTTCTAGCTACTTTTTTAAGAATAAATTTATACGGAACACAAAGAAGTATATGGAAAGTGGTGGAGTGGGTAAATGGAAAAGTATACGCTGCTGCGGGATTTAACATTATAAGATGGCCTAAAAATGTGAGAGACCAGTGCTATAACTGTAAGCGTTTAAAACAAAGTGTATTGATGAAAAAAGCGAAAGAAATTGATTACGATTTCAAGAAGAATATTCCAAAAATTATGAATAAAGGAGCGAAACAAATAGCAAAAGGCGGAAAAACATTTATGGGGGCCTTCAAATAACCGCGATAAAATATAATCATATAGTATAAACATGGGTAAAAAATGTATTCCAGGGGTTTTTTGTATTGAAAATATGACTTTATTCATTTTATTTATTATCGTTCTTTTAGTCGGATATTTATTTTATCAACAACATACGAAAATGAATTCTACAAGTGGCGCGAATATCATTGTTGTAGCACCTCCTTCTACTTCGGCAGCTATCTCTTCTTTAGCAACTATAAGTACCCGCAATGACCCTATGAACGACCCCTATTCACCACCTTTAAAAAAAGACGGTTTGTATTTTCCAAGCGATAGCGGCGATGTTAGAGGAATTCCAGTCAATGTTCAAACACGTGGAACAAATATGGCTTATCAACAGGTAGGCATATTAACAAGACAAAATGGAAAATCCGACGAAATGATATTACCATTAATGGGACGTAAATTGATGAATGGCCGTGATAAATGGTCGTATTATACAATGTCCAATACTGGAAATATGAATACAAAATTACCAATTAGTTTGAATGGAAAAAGTTGTACGGGCGAATATGGTTGTGATGATATAAACAATGGGGATAATGTATATGTAGAAGGATATAATGATACATTCCGCGTAACTATATATGAAAATTCATCATTTAATTATATTCCATATTTATAAATATAACAAATATTTAGAGTATTTACGCAAAATAAACTATATCACTAGATTATATAGTTTATATGTCTTCCACATTTGATATTACAAAAAATATAGATACTACAAATAAAAAATTAATATATGATTATTATCCAATCATTCTCAATACAGATGATTATACATATTACACAAATGAACCTAAGTATCTAAAAATAAATAGTGTTTTCAAGCCAAACGCGCCGAATTTGTTATATCCTGATACAATGAATTCATATAATGGTTCTAAAATATATATAACTGATTTAATCCATGATAATATAGCCCAAATACAATCTCAAAATGTAATAGGAGAACTTATCATTGAACATGCGCCAATTACTGGTTCTGGAAAATACTATACGTGTTTTTTATTAGAATCCAATCCAAATATTAAATTTACAGACAGTAATTCGGTAGATGAATTGATAAATAAAATAAGTAAAAAAGAGAACAATATATCATTTGCGTTGAATACGAGTATACCTTCTCAAAATAATTGTATTGTATATGATATTAATACGAGCGATAAAGTGTTTGTATTTACAAATATGATTTATGTGAATAACGCGAGTTATAAGTATATTACTGAAAAAATAACGGGAACTCCAGCATCATGGTTTTCAAAATTTCCAACGAATCAAAAATATATAGTTTTACCTAAAAACAATATAACACAACAAGGAGAAGATGAAATATATATTGACTGTACCCCTACTGGCGAAAGTGCTGAAACTATCGCTACTTATAATGTTCCTATACAAAGTGAATATACCCGTGATGCTAGTAAATTGGATTTTATGAAGACGCTTATTAACGTCATGATGTTTTTCATATTTATTTTGCTTACCTATTTCACCGTTCCTTTTTTTTATAAAACAGTAGTCGTCGATAATATTTATAAATTAATCTCTGGAGATTTCCATGTTCTAAATAGAAGAAATGTTGCGGTGGATGTCTTTATCTCTATTGTTGCGGTGGTTTTGTTTTTCACAATGTTAGGTTATGGTATGAACAAAAATTTCGAATTTGTAATGTATGCGGTTTATTTCTTTGTCTTTTTCGGATTATCGGCCAGTGTTGTAGGTTATAATCGCGAAATTGGTTTTTTCAAAGATAAATATAGAGACGAATATAAAAAATTTGCGGAAGACCCAGCAAACAAAGATAAACCGGAAATCTTAAAATTCATAGATATATTGAAGGAATTAGGACAATATATCATAGAGGTTGTCCAATTTGATGTTTTCGGTAAAGGTGAAACAAAACCAATTATCGCGATGTTTGCGACATTTATATTATTTTTGATTATTATTTTACCTATTTGGCTCACCAAAAAAATAAGCAAAACAGTATTCATATTTTTAATGTGGTTTATACCAGTATTTATTATTCTACCTGGAGTATCTATCATATCAATAACTATGATACCAAATAGTGATAAACCCAAATCATAATAACTATAATTACATAATAATTATTTCCGTATTGAAAATAATTATTGAAGTTGAGAACATACAAAGAACGTTTAGAACACAGAAGCCCCTTGAACATTTTCGGCAACTGGTTTGTATGAACTGGATAAATACACACTAGGGTCGCTTTTGCCTACTGGAGCCATTTGTTCAACGACTTCCTCTTCCAATGTGCGTTCTTTTGAAGGATTCATTTTGATTAAATCACTGTCTTTTTTCGCTTGGGTTGGTGTATATGCCGCCATTTTAACGGAATGGACATTCGCACTGCGACGTAATAATTCATAAGCGACGAAAATATACAAGATAGCTAAAATAGGGTTGGAGTATAAAAATAAATACACAGTAATGGCGAAAATAATAATCATACTAACAGTTGAATTTACTAAACCTACTAAGAAAGAAGGGGTTTGAATAGGTAAAACCAAATAAAGAATGAAAATAGCCAATAAGGAGGATTCCACATTAGAAAATGATTTAAAAGGGCTAGCCAAATTGGATAGTTTGAGACCGTTAACTAAACTTTTTAAAGAATTAATGATTTGCATATATAAGATAGATATATATAAAAATTACACAAAGATATGAATAATCTTTTCGGAAAAATTGATTTAAAAGTGCTAAATATAAAAATAATGTAGTGATTCTCTAATATGTATTCTAAAAAAAAAATCGTCAAAGTTCCACCTAAAAAAGACGAACCGTTATTACTAACCGCCGAATATAAAAATACGATATGTTCTCAGTCTTATCTTGGAAAAAAGGGTTATACTATTCCTTTATCTTTATTATCTAAAGAAGATTATGAATATTTACACAAGGATCTATATGTAAAACCAGTAGTCATGGGCGTTCAATACGGGGCGGCGACTGGCGAAGAATCCAACGCGTTTCACGTGTATCGTGAAAGTCCGAATAAAATATATATTCCTCGTTTTTATGGGATTGAACGATATGGTTTACCTTCCAAAACTGAAATTTGTTCTGGCGATGATATTGCGGTGGAATTTACCAAACCTTTGCGTGATTATCAAGAAGAAATTATAGATATTTATATGAAACACGTTCGAAACCCATTATGCTGCGGTTCTACTGATCAAGGCAATGGCGGCATACTGGAAGTGCCGTGTGGTGCGGGTAAATGTTTAGGTAAAGACACCAAAATTTTAATGTTTGATGGTTCTATTAAACTAGTTCAAGACATCGTTGTAGGAGATATTTTAATGGGTGATGATTCTACTCCTAGAAATGTGTTATCGTTAGCTAGAGGTAGAGAAATGATGTATAAAGTATGTTCTTCAAATAGTGAAGGATATATAGTGAATGAAAGTCATATATTATCATTGAAAACTAGCAGTTATATAAATAAAAATTTACCAAAAGGAACAGTGATAGATATCCCAGTGTTAGAATATTTACAATTACCAAAATGTTATCATGATGGAGGAGAACCATTGTTAGGATATCGAGTTCCTATACAATTCAAAGAAAAAGACGTAGAAATCGACCCATATTTATTCGGTAATTGGTTAGGTGATAGTTCTTCCAATGGAGATACATCAAAACAAGAAATTACTTATTCAACTACCGCGAATAAAAATAATATTCTTATGAATTTCTTACGAAAATACAATTTAATTAATAATAAATATATTCCTCAACATTATAAATGTAATTCTAGAAAAGTTCAATTAGAATTATTAGCTGGTTTAATTGATTCAGATGGATATTATAATCAAAATTGTTTTGAATTAACACACAAAAATGAAACACTATTAGATGATATTATATTTATATCCAGGTCATTGGGATTTGCTGCTTTTAAAACAAAAGTAAATAGTCGTACAAGGGGAATGTATTATAGAACAAGAATATATGGTCGTGGATTAGAAGAAATACCTGTAAATTGTACTCGTAAGACAGTTCATTCTCGTTCATTAACACGCGACGCTTTAAAATATAGAATTAAATTAGAAAAATTAGAAATAGATGATTACTATGGTTTTGAAATTGATGGAAATCGTCGTTTTGTATTAGATGATTTTACAGTCACTCATAATACTGTTATGGCTTTAAAAATCATTTCATTGTTAAAAAAAAAGACCATCATCATTGTTCATAAAGAATTCTTAATGAACCAATGGATAGAACGTATCGCCGAGTTTTTACCAACGGCGAAAATCGGTAAAATACAAGGTCCTCAATTTGATATCGTAGACAAAGATATAGTCATCGGAATGGTTCAAACCTTATATGATAAAGAATATGCGACGAATGCGTTTTCTAGTTTCGGTTTAACGATTATTGACGAAGTTCATCGTATAGGTAGTGAACAATTTTCCAAAACTTTATTTAAAACTATCACCCCTTATATGTTGGGAATTTCGGCAACAGTCGACCGAAAAGATAAATTAACGAGGGTATTGTATATGTTTATTGGCGATAAAATATATAGCAAACCGCGTGAAGCGGAAGACCCGGTATGTGTTCGGGCGATACAATATAAAGTGGACGATGCGGTATTTAATGAAACGGCCATCGATTTTCGCGGGAATCCAAAATATAGTACTATGATATCTAAATTATGCGATTATAATCGTCGTAGTGATTTTATTGTGCGCGTTATTGGCGATTTAATTATAGAAGAACCAGAAAAACAAATAATGATATTGGGACATAATCGTTCGTTATTAAATTATTTATACGATGCGGTAGTTCATCGTAAAATAGCCAGTGTGGGTTTCTATATTGGTGGTATGAAACAAGAAAAATTACAAGAATCTGAAACCAAACAAATTGTATTGGCGACATATGCGATGGCTGCGGAAGCATTAGATATAAAAACATTGTCTACGTTAGTGATGATTACACCGAAAACCGATATTGTTCAATCGGTTGGCCGTATTTTAAGAACGAAACACGAAAAACCGATCGTCGTAGATATTGTGGATTCGCATGATATATTTCAAAATCAATGGAATCAAAGAAAACGATTTTATAAAAAATGTAATTATCGTATACGTCAAATAGATAGTAAAACTTATACCAATATGTCGATTGATTGGGCGGAAGATAAAACGTGGAAACGAATATATGAACCTACCGCAAATACTACTGCGGATTGTTCTGCTGGAATTCAGGAGGATGATGAACCGAAAAGTGTATTTGGTGGTAAATGTCTTATCAATATAAGTGATTTATCATAAATTTACCAAAATTTCAATTTGGCTAGGAAAGATTTCTTGGCTGATTTTCTAGAACGTTTTGCGGTTCTTTTTTTTGCCGATTTTGGTTTTTTTGCTGACTTTTTATTTTTCTTACTTTTTCCACCAGCTTGTTTGCTTTCAAACTGAGCGATATTTCCACCAGTAGATGTGGGTTTATCAAGAGGGAGAACATTGGAATTACCAATTTCGCTAAAAGATAACGCAGGCATTATATATTATACACAGATTATAATATATATCAATTGCGATTGTAATTTGGTTTTCGTTGTTGTTGCTGGCCATGGTATGGCGCGTGATGGTTTGTATTGTGTTGTGCGTGTTGTTGTGTATAACGAGGTTTTTCTGTAAAATGTTCGAAATCATTACACAATTTTGATATATGGACAATTTTATGGGAATTATCTACTACACGCAATGGTATCCATTTTTTAAATTTCGTATTAAATACACATTCTACTAATAATACTTTATCAATGTCGACATACTTGTCTTCTTCTGTATTTTGAAAATCTTCTTCATCATCGCTTTCTTCAATAAAATCTAAATTTTGATTTTCCTTGATTTTACGATATAAACTATTCATAAAAACGCTCGTTTTATAATTTGGTATATAGGCGACATTATAATACACTGGTTTGGAGTTTTTTCCATAAGCAAACATATGATAAATATCGTATTGTATATCCGCCGTTATTTGAAATACAGTTGGATAACGATATTGAGGTTTGCTAAAATCCATGCGAAGTGGTATGGTTTCAAATTTATGTTTTGATACTTTTTTAGTTTCCGATACAACGGGAGTAAATGATATTTTTTTAACAATCACTGAATTCAAATAGGGTTTGATATCAATTAAACATCTATATTGAACGTGATGCGTAGGATAAGGCAATATTTTATTTATATGTTCAGGAAGGGTAGTCATTGCGTCGAAATCTTCGGTGGATTGAACGTCCCACATTACAGGTAGAGTGAAAACCACTGATTTTTTAGTTTTAAATTGTTGAGTAACGGAGTTCATAAATTCATTCATAAAACCTAATTTTTCTTGAAAACTGGATTTTTTAAATTGAATCCCTTTATAGAAGATGATATCTTCAATGACGAAGAATGTAAATTCATTTTGTTCATTTTCGACCAGAGAGCCGTAGACTAATGTTCCTAATTCTAAATGGTTTTTAAAATCAACATCTAATATTGTGCCTTTACAAATCTTTTTTTCCCTATTGATATCTAATAATATACATACATCTTTGTCGCCGAAAAAGGTAAACCACGCAAAGCATTTTTTACCTTGTGGTATGGCTAAACAAATATTGTAAGATGAAGAAACTTTCTTATGGGAAATTGTTTCATAGGAAAGTTCGAAATTGGGAAATCGTCGCATCAAATCATTTAACTGTATCGGTGTAATCTCCATTATACGATTACTGTATATATGGTGTAGTATTTATATTCTTTTGTAAATATTATTTATGGGATAGACCCCATTATAACGTTTCTACGTATTGTAATAAATCATTCTTCATCGTTTCTTGCTCTTGCTCGGTAATAAATTCGGTTTGTTGTTTTTGTATTTCTAACATTTTTTTGTATTTTTCAATTTGACTATTGACTAAATCTTTTGTTTTTTTAGTAGTATACGTATCTTTTAAATAATTCCATAAAGAATGAATCGACATAATAATTCCGATGGAAATGAGGATGGTTATTATGAAATTCAATAATAGATGGGAGAACATTTTGTAATTTGGTATTCGTTATATCAAATTACATAGAAATTGTTTTATTTCTTTGAACGTTTGGATTTTTTGGATTTGGATTTTTTGTTCTTTTTGGTATTTTTCACTCGTTTGTATTTATATCTTTTGCCTCCTTCTTTTTTTTCCGCTGGTGGTGCGGGTGGTTTTGTTTTATCTGATTCTGTTGGTGCTGGTGGTGTTTTATCTGCGCCTTCTGCTGGTGCTCCTTCCGCTGGTGCTCCTTCCGCTGGTGCTCCTTCCGCTGGTGCCCCTTCCGCTGGTGCCCCTTCCGCTGGTGCCCCTTCCGCTGGTGCTCCTTCCGCTGGTGCCCCTTCCGCTGGTGCCCCTTCCGCTGGTGCCCCTTCCGCTGGTGCCCCTTCCGCTGGTGCCCCTTCCGCTGGTGCCCCTTCCGCTGGTGC
>Ga0209191_1000019_pt1 | contig 140266 bp, 166 predicted proteins | sample S_130626_EF_Meta_FD_187320 | JGI IMG/M metagenome (GOLD analysis project Ga0209191, IMG submission 187320) | Freshwater microbial communities from Lake Simoncouche, Canada to study carbon cycling - S_130626_EF_MetaG (SPAdes) (version 2) | ecosystem: Environmental > Aquatic > Freshwater > Lake ...
CCGTTGAGCCGAAATAGACATAGCGAACCTCGCTCTGTAAAGCGTCTCGCGTTATGTTGTATGGAAGTGCGTTTGTGCTTCCTCCATCAAAGATAATTCGGAACTCGCCGCTTGTTGGGGATCCAGTAATGGACACATAAACTTTATTGTTTTGCGTACCAACCTGAGCGCCAAGAATTGGGCTTCCGTCTGAATTACATTCGATAACTCTGTATCCAAGTTGACCCGTAGTCGAACCAGTGTCTTCGTTTGTCCATCGAACGTTGTCAACTCCATTTACAAGGTGAATGGTCTGAAGAACGTCAGAAAGCTGAATCGTTGTTCCAAAGTATGCGTTTGCCATTGTTTTGGAAAGCTCACGATTAATCGCTGAATTTGTAGCTTCTACGTTTGCGCCCGAGTTATACATGATCGTTACGTCAAATTTAAAATATCGCGTCTTGGCCTTATGAACTAGAACGTCGGTTGTTACAGGGCGAAGCGCTTCAATTGAGGTTTGTAACGTTGCGATATTCTCATCAAAGAAGTATCCGTTGACGGAGATATGGGCTTCTTCGTTTTGAGCTAGGGTAGGCCCCGTATAGAAATCTGTATTACGATCAATTGATAACTCGCCGTTTACGTCCGAAGCCCACTCAATTCCGTTCCTAGAGCGAACCGTACCCGCAAGGTCTAGGCTTTCTACGAGCCAGTAATGAATTCCAAGGTAGTATGTTGTTAGTCCAATTAGGATACTCTCGGGAAGAGCGATAACTGGCTGACGAAGAAGGGGCGAGTAAAAATTTCCTGCTCTTGGATGATAGGTCTCGCCAGATCGAACAAAGTTGCCAACATAGAAACGATTGCCCGAAATAGTGTTGAAGATCTGGTCAAAGGGCTTAGAGACAATTGCGTCCGACTCGGTTTTATTTTCGTTGTTTACAAAAATGTCCACGCAGTTCAGGATCGCCCGGTCCCAATCGTTTCTTGATGCTGTGCTGATGTATGAATGCTCAACATTAACAATGTCGTTGGGGCTAAGAGTTGCCGAGTCCTGATCGTCTGTAACGTTGATGAAGGTGACGTTTGGATGGTAAAAATAAGTTAGAGGGTCGGCGGCAAGAACGTCAGGACCAGTTCCTTTTTTCGCCATGCGGTATGTGTCTCCACGATTTTTAAGTCCGGCAACAACATTTGCGTTGACCACATAGTCGCTATCTGGAGAATAGAAGAATGAACCCGTCTGGTTTGCCACATAAAACGAATCGGGGTATGTGTGCTTGCTATATAGGACCGAAGACAGGGCGCTTGTGTACTCCCCAGTGTTTCCATTTCCGCCCACGGCTTCATCGTCACGAGATGCATCATCGACAGAGGGAACCTGAATATTTTCAATATGCTTAGAAATTGGCCCAACGACAGTGGCTTTGGTTGAACGTCCCGACACGGCAGCGGCAAGGTATTGATCTTCGGTCCCGGAAAGATTTCTGAAAACAGTTGTTTTGAACCTCGCCTTGTACTCATCGTCGCCTTCGGCGTCTAGCCCGCCAACTGCTGGGGTTCGGTTTGTTACTCCGCTGACGCCAATAACTGGAGACCCAACAAAGTCTGTGATAACCCCCGCTGGTTTGTTTCCAAGCTCGCCCACTATGCTTGCCCTTATTGGCGCCTCAACGGTTGTCGAGTTGGCCGTAATGATCGCAGCGGAAGTTGTTTCATAAACCATTCTGACGCCCTCGTCGGAGCTGGCAATCTGAGTTCCGGATGGAATTAAAAGGTCTGTGTTTGTTGCTGAGTCTCGTGAGAAAACAACAGTTGCCGTGGCTGAAAGTCCGGATTGGCGACCGAATCCAAAGATCTGCATGAAGGTATCGAGGTTTGACCCATACTTGGCAAATGGGTCTAGAGAACCGTTGACAACATTGACATCAATTTGACTCGAAGAAAGCGCTGTCGCAACGGTAGAAATAATCTTATATTCAGGGGTTCCTTCAGCCGCCGAAATATTCGGATCTAAGGTCCTTAGCTGCTGGACCATTTGCTTGATGAAATCGTCTGGTGTTAATAGGGCCATGTTATGAGAAAAGCATTCTTACTGGAACCGTTGATCCGGAACCCGTTTGCAGGTAAATATTAATGGACAGACGTGTTGGTTCCTCAAGCGTTTGCTCTGCGGTAATCTGGCCAATGTTTAGAAGGATCTCTCCTCGGGACAGGGTAATTCTTCCGTATGTTGCCTCGTCTGACTTGGCCCTCACAACCTGTGAGGTTTGATGGCGAACTAAGACACGACGGACCTCTTCTTCAATTTCCAAAAGAAGCATTTGGTCAATGTTTTGTCCAATAAATCCAGAGGACCTAACGCCATTTGGGGTTGTTCCGCCCTCAAGAAGGGATCCGTAGGAAGGCGTTGTGGGGTCCTCACCTTGCCTATGAAGAAGCGCCGACTTCAAATCCTGAAGCAGCTTTCCTTCGTCTCGCACAACGGCAAGAGAGTGACCCCTTCCGTCTACCGCTAAATCACCGTCTTTTAATGAAAGGCTCCAAGTCATCTACTTATTAATGGCCGCAGGAAGGGCCTGTAGTGCTATAGAATCTTACGACTAGGCCAATAGGAGCCATAGCGTTGAGCTACCAGTAGGTCCTGCGGGGCCTGAAGGTCCCGTAGCGCCGGTTGGGCCACCGGCAGGCCCAGCGGGGCCGGAGGGACCTGTGGCGCCGGTAGCACCCGCCCCTGTTGGTCCCGTAGGCCCAGAAGCTCCAGAAGGACCGGAGGGTCCTGACGGCCCTGACGGCCCTGAGGGTCCTGACGGACCGCTCGCTCCAGCCGCTCCGCTAGGTCCAGTTGGCCCGCTAGGACCTCCGGCTGGTCCCGAAGGTCCAGATGGTCCAGATGGACCCGAAGGCCCGGAGGGGCCGGTCGATCCAACTCCGGTTGGACCAGAAGGCCCAGAAGGACCAGTTGGTCCGGTTGCGCCAGCCCCTGTTGGTCCCGTATGCCCCACCGGGCCGATTGAGCCGGTTGGACCCGTTGGGCCAGTCGCACCAACGGCAAGATTTTGAACCGTATCGATTAGATCCTGAGAAAGCTTTGTGATCGTTACTGCGCCATCGGCAATATTTTTTGTAGAGATATTTCCATCAAAGGTCCCTTGAACGAAAACGTTTCCGTCGAGGTGAATCGTGCCGCCAGTTGAAATTCTTGTGTCTCCGGGCTGAATATCCTTAAGGTTTGTGGTTACGTCCTTCTCTTCAGCGTAATCGATCTTTTGACCTAGGTGCCAGTACCCGTTGCTATAAAGGATCGTCCAGATCTCTCCCATAATGGGCCAACGGAAAGCGTTGGGCGTGTCCCACACTGCGATTTGAACAATTGCCCCGCCCTTAATAAGTCCTTCAAGACGGCGCGTAGCGGGATCGCAGAAAGTAATCTGCGCCCTAAGTTTGTCCATCCCCGTTCTTGGTTGGTCAAATCCACTCAAAACGATTTCACCATACCGTAAGTAAACTTCTCCATCATCCCATCATCATTTGTATCTTTTGCGGATGGAGACGACAACTGCGCAAAAGTTTCAAATCCACCAGCATAATCAAACTGATGCTGTACTGAATCGATATAACAAACAAGATCGTGATCCTTAAAGGCAACTCGACCGCCCGGATAAAGCTCGGGCATGAACGTGAATTGGAACTGAGTAATAAATTGCAGGGACCATTGCTGCATGAAGCGCTGAAATGCGGAGAATGCCTCAAAGTATTTAGAACGGATCAATGGCTCTTCGTGATAGTCAGGCCTTACCCCGTAACGATTCAAGAAGTTAGCGGCGTCCTTGAAAAGAGGAAGTTTGCCCTTGCCTCCCTGCTGGGATAGAAGCCAGTTTGTTTCAAATGCGTTGAAGATCGTAACGATTCCGGACGTCATCAACCTATCGTTAAAGTCAATCTTCATGTCGTACTGAGTGTCTCCAACAACGTAAACATGAGTTTTTAGGTTTTCATCAGATAGAATCATGTCGCCCTCAATAAGCTCAACGTCGTCAATTTCCCAGTACGGCGGTCTATTAGGATTAAACGTCCCAAAATGATCGGGGAAGAAGGCGTAGAATCGACCGTCTGGAAGACTCATGTAGGTTCTCATGCTGGCGGAGCAAAGCTGTTCTACGAAATCAATCAGCGGCTTGTCATTCATGTACGATTTTTGGCCAGAATAAGCCAAGGATTCAAGCGTTTCTGCCATTGTTGGCAGCTCTATGACGGTGCCAAAGGCTGAAGCCGTAGCAATTCCCTGAGCGGCCTCTTTGCTAATTCCGCCGCCAGAAATGCCGCTTGCCGAGGCCGGGTCGGTACCCCCAGCCTGTGTATCCGCCCCTGCAAGCCAAGGAGCCGCGTCCTGTGCTACTCCTCCGGGCCGATACTCAAAATGCAAATGCGGTCCTGATGAACCACCGGTATTGTTTGATTTGGCAATTACGTCACCTTTTTTAACTTTATCGCCAGCTTTGACATTCCATGACTGAAGGTGTCCGTATCTTGTAAAGACGTTATTCGCATGCTTTAACTCAATCCATTTACCATATCCGGTGCCGCCATCGTCTTGAACAATGTTTGCCGTACCATCCAATACAGCAAAAATATCAGTACCGTTGGGACAAGGAAAGTCAAGGCCTTCGTGGAGGTGTCCGACCCTTTGCGTGCCAAAACCGGAGCCTGCTTTGATACCAGTTGGTACTGGCCACAATGGTTTGTTGCTGTTGGAAGGGGCCTTTGGACTTTGCGTTGATGGCGTCGGTCCTTTCCCAGACTGGTTTGGCTGTGGGGGAACCGCGCCGGGAAGAGAAGGGGCGATAGGCCTTGCCGCAGCGCTAACGGTCCGGCTACTTCTTCTTGCAACCGGGATTGAAGAGTCGATGACTGTAGTTGCGGCATCAACAATATCCCGACCAATCATGTCATTAATTGAAACTGACGCAACTTTGGCAGAGCGACTGTTGCCATCTGGGGTACGACCATTTCCAGACTGACCGCCTCCGGGTTGCGCTACGTCCTGAGTTTTGTTTTTGTTTTTTGCCGCTCCTCTTTTCCAAGCGGCAAGCGTGTTTCTAGCTTCAATAAGCCCGCCCGCTCCATTGTCGTACCTGTCTGGATACGCTGACCCCTCAACAGTTTGAGCGATTACACCCGGCGACATTCCCGGATTTTTTTTGGCAAGCTCAATAGCAGATCCTTTACCAGTCCATCCATGCTTTCCGTTGTCCCCGTTTTTAAATTTAGCCGGGGCTGGATCGCCGCCCATAAATACCCGGACGTTGAAACCAATGTTCATCAGGTCGCTCTTTGGGTTGTATCTCTCTAGGCCCTGCAAGATACCGTAGGATCCGTATCCATCTTCAGATGGTGTGGCTATGTTAATCCATTCGCTTTCCTGCGTTCCAGCTTCGATTAATGCAAGCACGGCATTGTCTGGAGGGTTTTCGTAAAGATCGTAGGCATATCCAAGACCCGCTTCAAGGTTTTTAATTTGCTCGGCGCTTGCCTTGGCGCCCTTAATTTTAATGTTTTCACCAGCCAACGTTCCGTTTCCACTTCCGCCCGGGCTATTTGAACTTGCCCCTGCGGCTGTCTCTCCAATTGCGGTCCTTAAGAATTCTTTGAGCGCCTCCTTGGTCTCTTCATTTTCCTTTTGGAAGCTCGAGAATACCTTGGTTACGGTGTCAACAATACCCGGAGGCAAGGCCTCGATAAAAATGTCCTCTTGACGCCATTTACCAACAGCTTCAAGGACCCCATAAAGAATGTTGCTGAACCCTCCATCGTTAAGGTTTTTATTTTTCTGCTTTAGAGTCGAATCGGTGGCTTCGTCAAGATTAATAGCCGTACCGTCGGTCATTTGCTGCCAACCAAACTTAGATATAAAGGTCTTAGAGAATGGAAGCGCGGGATCCCAGTATGTGTACTTCAGCCTCTTCATCGTGCAGGAGGCCTCTAGGGTAATTGTTCCGGGAAACAACTGTAGGTATGGCGTCGTGTCCAAGAACCCAGTAAAGACGCGAACAGGATAGTTGATATTGCGAGCCATGTAGATTGTAATTGGGTCCATCGGATGAAATGCTGGGGCGCCCGGAGTAGTAAATTTAAAATCAGGGTTACGCAAGACCAGAGACGCCGTGCTGACGCCATTCGTGATCCTGTTTACGTTTCCTGAAACTATGTATGGACTTAGGTCGATTGCTTGACTGTCTGTCTTTACATAGGCCCAGACCTTAGGTCTATATACTAATCTTTTCATCCTGATCCCCCAGTAGAAGGCCTTACCATTCCCAATGGATAGCCGACTTTACTATTAACATCAGCGGATGGGGCAGATAGCTGGGCGGTAGTCGTAAACCCGTTTTCGTAATCAAACTCGTGCTTTACCGAATCGACATAACAGATCAGGCCTCGATCCTTGAATGAAACTCGGCCACCGGGATACATCTCTGGCATGAAAGTAAATTCGCAGTTTGTTAGAAACTGCCTCGCCCAAAGCAGCATAAACCTCTGAAAGGCAACAAACATTTCAAAAAACGGAGCGTGGACGTAAGGAGCGTCCTCGTAGTAGGGCCGAACGCCGTAACGCTCCAAGAACTTGGTCTCGTCAGAAAACACCTTAACTTTGTTTTGGGCGACGTCAACATTGCCAAGCCAGTTCAAATTGAAAGCGTCAAAGATTGACACAACGCCGTTAGAGTTCAGGCGGTTTACAAACTGAGGGCCAACCGGAGACGGCGCCGATCCTGCAAGCATCGTGTCACCAACAACGTAAACGTGTGTGGCCAAGTTCTCGTCAGATAGGTACATGGTCATATCGATTACCTCAACATCATCGATTTCCCAATATGGCGCCCTGTGATTAAAGCTTCCAAAATAGTCTGGGAAAAACGCATAAAAGCGACCGTCCGGGAGGCTTTGGAAGTGATGCATAGACGCTGAGCAGAGCTGCTCAATAAAATCAATTAAGGGCTTGTCGTTTAGATAAGACTTTTGACCTTGGAGCATCATCGCCTCTAAGCGATCCTCACGGGTTGGTCCCTCCAATACAACTCCGAATGCTGCCGCCGTGCCTACAGTCTGCGCGCCAGCGGCGTCAATACCATTTGTGACGCCCCCTCCGCCACCACCTCCCCCGCCTGACCCTCCAGCAACAACCTGAATATTGGAACCCGTAATATCGTTGTAGATTTGCGCGATTGTCGTTGTGTTTCCAGAGGCGTATCCGCTACTTGCCCATCCGGAACTTACGATTGCTTGGATTTGACTTTGTGGAGACCCTCCAGCGGTCTTGATAATCTGAAGAATTCCAGACGAAGGACCAAATTTCTTGCCCCTTAAAAAGTCATTGGTGGCCTGAGCCGCCTTCTCCCCGGTACCCCATACGCTGTCGTATGTTATCCCTCCTCGGCCCGAGTCGAACCAGCCAACATTTAACCAGTTATGGTTGCTTGAACTCTCTCGTCCCTGAGCAGCGCTGCTGTTCCCGTATCCCTCTTCTGCAATTACCCAAGCGGCAATAACATACTTGTCCATACCAGATAGGTTGGCAAGCGTGTCAACAAACGTTTTTTGACCAGCGGTTAAATTAAAACTTCTGCCGCTTCCACTGCCGCCACCTGACGATGATCCCGAAGAAGAACCGGATGATGGCGACCGGCGACTGGTAGAGGCAACTGGGGCCTTTGGAGAACTAGGAGTTCTCGCTGCCGCTCGACCAAGAAGAATTTTGGCTTGCGGAACAGGGTTCTCGCCAATAAATTCTGGATATATGTCAGCGGCTGAAATCATGTTCCGGGCCAATGCCTTGCCGTAAATCCACTTGTGGGGTGATCTTTAGGATTAAAGCCCGCTCCGCCAAACCCCTTGCCCCACTCTCCAGTTCCAAAATGATGCCCAGAATGACCGGGAAGATTAAATACAAGAAAGACATGTGAAGAGTTGGCGTACATTGTTAGATATCTACCTTTACCAGCCTTGCCCCAGCTTTTTGCCATGTCGTAGCTGGCCGGAACCCCTTGGCCCTCTCTGAATCCCATCCCCCCAGCGCAAAGCACGGCGGCAACAGATCCTGAGCAGTCATATCCACCTCCACTTGGACTTCCGCACTTAGAGTGGCCTCCTCCCCAAACGTATGGAAGACGCTTGTTGGTGATCGAAACAGCCTCGGCGTAGGCTTGCTCCACCGCCGCTGGACCGGTTCCAGTTCCATCAAAAGCAAAGCTTCCAGATGCTGCGTCCGCCGCCGCTCCTCCAGACACCTCCTGAGGCGGATCCCCAATAGCACTTGCCAGAAACGCTTTAAAGGCCTCTTGGGTCGCTGTTCGGTCGTCCTTAAGGTCGGTCCATAGCTTATCGATATCGTCGGTCAGCGTAGAAGGAAGCGGTTCGACCAATAGATCTTTAGGGTCCCAATGACCAATATTTTCCATCGAGGCAGAAATCAGCGCCGACAATCCAGAGTCATTAAGCCCAACTTGACCAATCGTGTGAATCTCCCCGTTGACATTTTTGGCTTGTATGGATCTGTTTTCGGCGTCGATGTTACGCATAGTTCCGGTAGCCACATCCTGCTGCCATCCATACCTAGCAAGAAAATATTGGGTGAACGGCAATGCAGGATCCCAGTAGGTGTGCTTAAGACGTTTAAGTGTGCAGGACGCTGTCAGGGTTACGCTTCCGGGAAATAGTTGCAGGTAGGGAGTGTCGTCCAAGAACCCAGTAAAAACACGGACCGGGTAATTAATATTTCGGGCCATGAAGATTGTTATCGGATCCATCGGGTGAAAAGTCGGACCCTCAGTGAATTTGAAGTCAGGGTTTCTTATGGTTATCTTTGCGGTGCTGACATCATCGACAACACGCTCCACGTTTCCTTTTACGATGTATGGGCTAATGTCAATTGGAATTCCTCCCTCCATGGCCTTGACGTATGCCCAAATTTTAGGTCGGTAGACTAGTCTTTTCATTGATCCAAAGAAGACGTCGCATCTCGCGCAGTTTCGCTATACGCGGAAAATGGATCAATCCCCGGTTGTGCAAGGCTGGCATTGCTTAGCGCGTCCTCAATGGTTTGAACCGCTTTAATAAGATTTGAGTTAAGGACTGGATCCTGAAGCCCAAGCATGTTTACAGACCTTAGGATAACGAATTCAAACTGCCATGCATACGACACTTGATAGCGCTCCGCGCCTCGTTGCATTCCAGAGACGTACCCATCTAGAACAATGCGGCTAGGAACCCCCTTTGTTGTTCGATTTTCCTTTCCGGTTCTTGACTTTGAAGACGCGCCTGCGGTTCCGTTACGAGGCTTGTAGTCCAAACCGTACTTAATGAATCGAATTGCTCGATACTTATCGTCTAGTCCACGGTCCCCATCGTCAATTGCGTATCTATGCGCCTCTCTAATAACCTCTCCTAGGCGACCAAACTCATAACTGTTTGGGCATTGACCAGAAATCGTAATCCTTGGTGCCGCAAAGTTGTGAGGAAAAAATTGCTGCTTGTCTTGGCTTTGAGCAACGGAACCGAGCAGGCTGAAATCCGTAGTGATGTCATTGACCCAAAGACCAATCCTCTTGTTATTTGCTGACACAAGCATCGCATTTGATTTATTAGTTGCGTTGCCGGTCGAATCATTTGGTCTCATGTTTGGCGAGTTTACGTTCCACTCTTTGCCATTTGGCTTATCAAATGGAGCGCTCATTCCCAATGAAGGATCTGCTTTTGGAACCCATGATGAACTAGAAGGCATTATTTGGCTTTCTTATCTTTTTCGCTCGGAGCCTTTGGCTCATATGGAGTTGAGTAGTTTGCCCCATCAAAAAGTGTTCCGTAGGGGTCCTCAGCCGTGTTATCGATATAGCTTCCAATGATTTGATTGAATGCCTCGCCACGTTTTTTGTACTCCTCTTTGAGGGCCGCGCCGTCAAACTTGTTGGGCCTCGACTTGCCACCCTTGTTATTGCCCAGTGACATTGACGGATTAACGAATCCACTATCCGGGTAGTAACCGATATCGGCAAGCGTTGTCGTCTTGCTAATTGCCTGATCTATGGAAATGTCCGGGGAGCCGTAATACTTGCTTGAAATTGCCGAGAGGATGTTTGCACTGGCGGACCCGTCGTCCTCGTACACCTGACCAGTTAGCCTCCATTCAGGGGCGACGACCTCTGTTCCCATTCTAAACCCGGGTACCGTCTTAGGAATAATTTTTAGGTTCCATCCTCTACTGGGAATGCTCATGTTGATGGGGTTTCCAAGATAATTTGTGGGCTTTCCGGAAACACCTTGGGAGGCAAACTGCATGTAAGTCACAAAATAGTTGTAGATATCTTCCATCTGAAGGTAATTTCGGCAGTCGCCTTGTATTTCTATGTCGCTAATTGAGCAAGACAGGATCTGAACGACTTCGCCACCGTAAGTTGGGAAGGTTTGAGTATTGAGTTGATATCCCCAGTACACAGAGTTCGCTCCGGTCGTAACAACCAAGGTCTCTTGGTCTTTCTTGTCTGGACGGGTGTACGAAAACTTTATGTTTGTATTGACAGTCATGGCTAGTAGCTCGGGCTGAGGTTTTTGCCCTTCTTGGGGTTCTTAGGAAGCTCGTCCTCATGCTGTTTAAACCATTGACCGGCCTTGCCAGTAAAGGCAACTTTTATTTGCTGTGAGTCGTCTAGTTCACCGCTGGCTATTTTCTTTATGGCCTCCGCGTCGCCCTTGCTTGCTTTCTTGATTACATCTTCTAACGCCTTGGGGTCATTGATGTCATACCCCATTTGGTTTTGTATCATTTGCCCGATAAGGGCCTTTCTTTTGCTCGGGTCGGTATCCATAATGGCCTGTTGCTGATCTGCGCTAAACCCACCGAACTGCCCATCTTTCTTCATGTTGGGGAGCTGCATTTTAGCTAGGTCTTGCTTTAGAAGTTTGTCATTACCTATATCGGTAAACATATTTGATGCAGCGGCCATTTGATCGCCATGAAGCCCGACCCTTACCTCCTCGGCGGTCAGCCCGCTAAGAGTTGATAGCTTCGCTTCTTTCTGCGCCGCTGCCGATTCAACCAAGCGACCTTGGTTGTCGTACTTGTCTGTGAAACTTCCGCCAATTGTTCTTGACATGCCTCGAAGAACACTGTTAGTCGCCCCAAGAACGGAAGATGGAGAGGCGCCCGCAACAGCGTCTGGATGAATTCCGTACTGAAGCGCCATTTGACCCTGAACCAAAGCATTGTTTGAAAAGTCGTTTGCCATTGCCCCAGTAACTCCGGCCTGTCCGTAACGTGCAACCTGCTTAAATGCTTGATTGTTTGTTAGTTGCGGATTAGATGCATGGAAGGCCTGCGCGGCTTCGCCCATTTGCTGAACGTTTAGGCCTGCGGTCATTGCCGCTGCCGCAAGATTTCTAAGATTTGTTGAGGCTTGTTCGTATGTTGCCGCGCCATTTCGTGTTTGTTCGTGCATCAATTCGTTGTATTGACCCGGAGCCATTGTCGGCACGGCAGACATGCGGTCCTTGGAGTAGTTTGACTGCGCGACGTCAAATTCATTTCCCCTCATATTGACTTGCATCGAGGATTCGGCAAAATCGCCTCTTTCTTTGAGACTGTAAAGGCCTAATGACCTCATACCCATAGGGTCAGTAATATCCCTCCCGCCGCTTAGCGCTCGACCAAATCGATAACCGGCCTCGCTTCCCGTTCCGGGTCTGTCTTTGTCAAACGTACCTTTGAATAATGCGTTACCGAGTCCCGCAGTCGCTCCCAGCATGGTTGGGTCTTGACCCTGCAAGCCCATACTTGAAGTCATATTTGTTGCAAGTCCGGGTGCGCCAAAAAAACCTCCGCCAAGGAGCTGAGGAATAAGGCCCTGCGTGGCTGCTGCATACGGAGCAACCTGTCCAAAAGCTGTTAGCGTTCGTCCGGCCCTTAGTTTGTTTGTATCTCCCATTTGCTTGGCCATTGCAGACGCGGCCTGATGAGCCTGATCGGCTGCATCAACGGACGTCATGCCGCTATCAATTCCTTGCGTATAAGCCTCGTTATAGTTGCCTGTATAGCGCCCAAGGGCGCGACCAGCGACAACCTTGCCCGCCATTCTCATGTAATCCTGAGGATTGAAGTTGTTAATACGCGGAATTTGCAGCGGATCTCCATAAAAACCCGCATTTGTCATGTATCGAGGAGCGTCTCCGGGTAGGCCGCCAGATGAAAAGGTTGAATACCCGCCACCATTGTCGCCCATCCCACCTCCGCCTCCGGTGCCTCCGTACCCTGCTGCATCCGCATTAGGACCGCTAGGCCGAGCGCCAGCGCCAAGTATGCCATTGGCGGCTCCAGAAGCAGTTGCTCGAGATCCGCCAGTGCTTACTCCGCCAGATGTGGTGGTACTGCCTCCGGGAAGAATGCCTCCAAGCTCCTCAAATGGCGTCCGACCCGACCCAGCCGATCCAGCGCCAGACTGTTGAACGATCCTTCTAAGGCTTTCCATGTCGGTAGCCATCTTGTCCTTGATGTCGCTCATCGACGCACGAACACCGTCAAGAGCGTTCACAAATGCCATCAAAGCCGCACGGGACTCTTCATCGAGAGGGGATAGCTTTACCTCAATATCTTCTGGCATCACTAATTATTGTCCGTTGTGAGCCATGTTGAACATACGGATCGGCAAAGAAGCCTTTACGGCTTCTGATTTTGCATATTGGCGATCATTTCGTTGAGTTCATCTGGATCCGGATGCACCCATTCAAGCTCCTGCTCAATTTTTTCTTTTGTATCAGCAAACAGAGCGTCGTACATCTTAGGATTGGTCACGAAAGTATTCGCCTTGAACTGGTCAAGGGTCTCGTCTTGTCGCGCTTCATCCTCAAGCGCTATTGCGTAAACCAATAACGCTAACTGAACTCCGTTTAGTCCTCGATCCGATCCAGAATTTGAGTCAACTCGAAGTCCCCCTGATCTTTCGAGAAGTCGGGCGAGGGATTTGATGTATCCCGACTCCTGACTGATAAATCCCGTAAGGCATTTAGAGCCTCTTCCTGCTCGGCTCCCAGTTCAGCAAACTGTGAAAACAGGAATGCAATTACCGGCCAGTACCAGCCACCAACAAAGTTGAACCTATCTCGTCCATTCTGAAGCCGATCCGGACCCAAAGCGGTACAGAACTCGGAATCGCCATCAACGGACTTTAGAGAGAGCGCAACGTTAGCCATAGCCCATGCTTTAGCTTGACCAAGAGTCTCAATGTACTCTTGAGTGAGAGTTGCGACGATTAGATCGTCGTCAGCCTTAAGAGTCCTCAGAACGAATGAATGGCCACCATAAGAAGTTTCTTTCTCAAGATGCCCAAGCCACGCTAATCCACTAACTGCTGTTTGAATCCTGTCGGGGAATCCGTAAAAAGGATCCTCGGTTGATTCATACGTCTCTTCATCCAGCGCTTTGTCTGTCAACGAACACCGCCCTTAACTTGTTTGGAACTACTTACTGGTTACTAGGACAGAAATGCTTGAAGAATTAAGCTCTGTCGCTGCTTAGTTGTTAAAAGTGACGTCGTTCGGGTCAGGATAGTTAATTGAAGAAGCCGACGAACTTGTGACCTGAGTGTAAGCAACGGTGATTTGCTTGAGGATTTCCATGGTGCCAACCTCAATGGTCTCGCCGTCAGCTACGTTTGTAATCACGCAGTTGTGGTACTGCTCAATGTAAGGTGAGACGCTTGAACCCTTAGGAGGGCGAACAACCTTAACAAGATCAATTGGGCGAGGGGTATCCGAAACGATGCGGAAGATGTCAGCAAGGTCACGAATTGGGCTACCTGAAGTGGCCTGAGCAAAAGTCTTAAGACGGCCCCAAATCTTCTGGCCATAAATTTCGTAGAACTCAAGCACCAAGGTACCCATGCCAATAGCCCTAGGGGTAATAATCTCGAGAGGACGAGCGGCATCCATTGGGTGAATAGGAACAGGACCCGGGCCAACTGGCTGCGGAGACTGATGCACGATCTGGCGTGCGCTTCCGATGGGCTGATTATCCCACATGAAAACGGTAAACCCAGACCCACCAACTCGATATCGTTTTGCGTTAATCTCTGCCATAGTTTATGCCGTAGTCGCAGTGTTTAGAGTCGCAGTTGCAGTTGCGAGATTGATTGAGAACCCAACGTTAATGTAGTTGAGTGGGAATGAAGGCCTGTACGAGAACCTAACATCCATTTGAGTTGGATCCGTTGTTACAAGACGCGCCTGTACGTCTTGGAAGTCAACAATTTCACCAGCAGTTTTAAGAAGCTGCAAGACGCCGATAACGGCTGCCTGTACAGTTGCGCCAGCAAGGTCATCGGCAATCGTTTGGCCAATGATCTGAGTTTCAAGAGTCTGACGAATCGAAGAAATCATACGACCCTTGGCACGAACAACCGAAAGCTCTGATTCGTATGTTGGAGTAAGGTCAAGCGTCTTGGAATGGCGCACCTGATTGACACCTAGTTGAGGATGTACAACAAGGAGGCCGCTTCCGGCATCGTCGTCTAGGTCTGGGCGGGTGCGGAAGTCAATATTTGAGACGCCAATAACGCTTTGACGGGTGATGGATCGTGACGGTAGTCGCGCAGAAAGCATTCCGCCAATTGCCGCTGCTAGGTACTGTCCGCCTAGAGTGTAGACCGTGTTTGCATCAACGGAGCGCGTAAATTTCGCAGGAGAAACCATCGCTGCTTGTTTTGCGTATGTTGCTCCGTTTGAGCTAGACCTAATATTTCCAGCGGTGGTGCGTAGGGCCGTAATTCCCGCCGCAAAATCAAGCGCCGTTCCGTCTTGACCTAAGACAGCAAAGACTTGATTTTGGTAAGTTTCATTGGCAGTACGCTGGTAATTTTGAACGGCAGTAAAGATATCTGCTTGGTTTGTGCTGTCCGAAACTACTGGAACAACGATTGAAACGTCTTCTATGCCATGAAGCGTATTCAGCGCCGTTTGCCAAGCGGTAGACGTGGACTTATTTGCCGTAGAGATTGGCAATGCGTATACGGAGCGCGCACCGTTTTCAAAAGCAAACTTGATACCTAAGGTAAGCGGAGTAAGAACCGTAGTGTTTGAGGTGTTAAAAGGAAGTCCGTAAATTTCTTCAGCGTCTGAATAGTTGGTTACAAGACGAGCGGAATAGTAATTTGAAGGGACATAAGTGATTGTAATCGTGACGTTGTACGTTGCTTCACTTGTGGAACCCCTTACAAGCTTGATCTGAGGAGTGGTGCCACTTGACCAAGTAAGAACGTACTTGAGAGCGCTTCCCGTGCTAGGAATGATCTGAGTCACGCCGCTGGCATCAACGTATGAAACCGAGGTGACGGCAACTCCTGTCGCGCTGGCAGGAATTTCTGAGATAGCGCTATCGACTCCGCTTGTGCTAGAGGCTAAGGTCCTTGTTACGGTCTTTGCCGCGTAGCCCTGAGCAGCCTCTCCCACAATTACGATTGTTCCTGCTGGAGTCAAACCGGGCAAAACAGACTGCGTGGTTAACTCTGAGACGCTTACTCCGGGGGAAATATAATTATTAATTGCCATCGTTGATTAATATGCCGCTTGAGACAATAAGATAGTTACCAACAGATCCGACTTTAGGAAGTCCAAGCCGGAGGCTCTTGAATGTCTTCGATGTAAGGCTTTTGATTGACTTTTTCAAGGATTCCGAAGGTCTTGTCGGTCTCTTCAAGAGAATAAAACTCTCCTCCAACATCGCACCTGTAGCTTGTCTGATAGACCATTTGTGTATCCGGTTCCCAAGGGGCAGGAGTCTCAGCTTCGCCTAGACCACTAATGATGTCGGTGTTGATGTTGATGAAGTTTGTCTGTGATTCGGGAAGAACTGATTCGTACACGCGCATAAAGAACTTATTCGTGTACTCCTGAAGATCGCCCATCGACAAAGTTTGGACGATTGTGTCCGCAATTAAATCCCTGTCAATAGAAGAAAGAGCGTAAACGGCGAATTCGATCTCCCCGGTGTACAGGTAATGCTTGAATTTTTTATTTTGGATTCCGCCTCCAGCAACTGCGACCGGGACAACCTCAAAGTGGCCAACGCCCATGTTCTTGATCTGGCTCTCAAAAAACCTTACGATCACTGACGGGTAGAGGTTCTTATCCTGCGGGTATTCGATTGATACCTTGGTTTTGGCAAGTAGCTTGTCCGGATGACTGGCAAACACCTCGCGCATAGATTCAACCATTGACCTTTTGATCGATGTCTTGTAATGGATTGTCTTCTCTGGAGTCGCCATTAGAACAGTTGTCCTTGCTCGCCATTAGGATCGTCAATTGTTTTGACAGAACGCGGTTTACTGGCCTTAGGCTTGATTGGGATGACTTCAGGCTCAAATAATTTTTTCTGGGACTTGAACAAGTCAAAGTAGTTTCTTCCCGCCCTTGCCTCAGCGATAACGGCGGTTCTAACCGACTCAGTGTTTTCCTTAACGGCCTGAGTTAAAGCGTCCTCTGCAATCTTGCGAAAAGTTTTTCTGATCGTCTGGCGGGCCTCGAGGTCCACAATTCCGTCAAAGTTGTAATCAACGGTCAGTCCAAGACTTGGGTTATCAAGGTTCTGCGGTTTTGGCTTAAAGTAATTTCCCACGCCAACAAACTGAGCAACTTTCTTCAGCAAGCCTTCCTCCATGCCTTGATCCTGAAGCGCCTGCCTGTACGAGGGAACGTTTGCGTTAGCTATTTGAACAGCCCTATTGACAATCGTCTTGTGGGCATTGGCTACATCTAAAGAGGCCATTATCGGTCAGTCTCAACTTGATAAAGAACATTGTTGTCAGGAACCTTGGCCATCTCAAAGGTCTGGTTGATCATGTAGCGGTTTGGGCCATATGAGTTCCCATACTCACGAAGACCTTTGCGATCAAGGCCTCGAATAGAAACGGGCTGAACGTTTTTTAATTCAAAGCGCTCAGCGGCGTCAAGGATGTCGCCCCGTGAGTCAATCGTGACATTGACAAGCAAGTCATTGTCGGCAAACGTAGGAAACCACGGAGCTTGGGCCGTAGCCGTTTGCGTTTGATACATCGCTCCAGATTCGGTCAGCTTGAAGAAATCTTGAGCGGCGTCAGGCTCAATTATATAAACAAGATATCCGGGGCCGTACCCTCTGTATTTAGGAGCCTTAACATACGAAGCACCGGGCGAAGAGGTTTCGTAAACAATCTCTCCGTCTGGAGAAACCCATTCGTTATTGGCGGTCTCTACAGATACAAGACCGACTCCGTGTCCAATTGGATCCTCATTGCGCTGAGTGGCATAAACGTCGTCCCAAGAAGAAGCCGTTTTGACTCCGCCGTGCTTTACGTCGTCAAAGTTATAACGATGCTTTACTAGCACCGGAGTTCCAAGTCGGCGCATAGCGTCATACACCTGTCGCCGCCGCCTCTTAATGTCTTGAGGGATCTTCTCGTCCCCGACGTATTTGGTCGCCCAGATCACGCCATCGCTATTTGCCTGTACCTTGAATCCGTTAAAGGTCGAGCTGGCGTAGGCGTTTAGAGTCGGTGCGGCCTCATAGGTGGACATTTAGTCAATGGCCAAAGCTAACTGGCCCGGTTTGATGACCAGTAAGTCGTTGACCCTCAACGCCTGTGGGCTAAGGAGGGCGCCACGCCAATAAATCTCGTCCGCCGTGCTAACCGTAGCGTTTTTCCTTAAGGCAACATGCGTGACGTTGCCAGCGGCTTTCATGTCAATACTGATCTTGGTTGCGTTATACGCCGTTCCGTTGGAAACGGTCCAGTCCGCCGCAAGCATTCTATACCGCTCTCCAATCTCATTTCCTCCGGTACCCTCAAATCCGGGATCGCCATCGTAGAAAGCAATCCACGTCTGATCAATTTCATTGAACTTATTTGTAGCGCCGGGAACAAAAATGTGATCAAGAATAAGGCGACAAAGATCTTTACAAAGAGCGGACCCGGTAAGGCCAAAGACAACCTTTGTTAGGTATAGCTGGTCAATATCCTGATAGGTCCTTACCGCCGTCCCTGTTAGCATTTCAGTCCAAATAACGCTATTGGCTTCGTTAACAAGACCAATAGCAACAACGTTTCCCGATGTCGCGGCGGAAAAATCAAACTTCTCAGTGGTAGGAATATAAGTTCTCGACTTGTCTCCGGAACTAAACGAGTTAATAGCAGAAACGGCATTTGGCGATGACCCATAGGTTCCAAGGACAACATACGGAGTAGTTAGACTGACCGCTCCGCCGACATCGCCATTTTCTCCGGGTGCGATTGTGTATAGCTGAAGCCTAAGAGACACTGGCTTTTCCCATGAGTCACCCTCGGTGCCGGTTAGCTTTTTTAAAATCGCGTTTTCGTAGAAGTTAGTAAGGCTCATTAGTAGTATCCTCGTCCCATGTTACGGGTACGCATAGGCGCAGGAATAAGTCGGCCAGCCTTTGAGGCCACGAGGCCCTTTGCCTTGCCCAACTGTAGGTACTTGCGCTTCCAAAGGGCGATCCAACGTGAGTACGTTTCAAGTTCAATTTGGTATGTCTCCTGCCAGCGCTGTAGGTAGTCACGACGATCCTCGTAGACAACCTGCGCCCCAATTGGCTGCGGCTGCTCGACGTAGGAACGAATAAGATGACGAACAACCGATAAGAAAGTCGATTGAACTAGCAAGGGGAGATCGGCGGTCGGATCGCTTCCAGCGAAGAATCCATCAATGCCAATATTTGTTGGCGGGTTCTGCTGATTGATGTCAAACAGACCTTCCGCAATAAAGTCCTGCATCTTGCCTTTATTGAAAAAATTAAGAGTCATGTCTCGAAGCCATGGACCTTCAATTTCAGAATCAAAACAGTCTTCGATCTTGTCCCAAACACGATTTGCCACGATTTCTTCTGGAGAAGGCACGGGAGGGTTAAACGGGTCAAAGACCTCAAACCCAGTCGTGCTTGACCTGCGAGAGCCGTCTGCGGTTGTGAAGGTTGCAACTGCAATATAGAGGCCCGGATCTTCGGTGTCATCAAACTTCAGCGTTCCAATTCCATCTTCGGTAATTTCTCCGGATACAGATACAACTACCTTGTCGGGCTTTTGAATCTGCCAATTGACCGACTGTAGGTCATCATATGAAACTGGATTGCCATTTACATCGAACAAGGGCGTAGCTAGTTCCGCCGTATCGTTTATGGCAACAACAATGTCATCGCGGTCATAGCCAAGCATCTACCTTTTACGCTGTAGGAAGCAATACTTTTCTGGCTCGACCCAAATGAACATTTTCTAATTTTGTGTGCTATAATATTGGAACAATGAATCCCAATCGACTCGCACATAACGCAGAAGCAGCCCCAATTAGCTCGGCGCTATCAGATCCTAACTCGGTCATGGAACCGAAACTGGACGGAATCCGCCTGCTTGCAATCATTGACGATCAAGTCAATCTCTACACCCGCTCTGGCAAGTGCCAAACCGGAAAGCTTCCAGCCATCGAGGCAGAACTGGCAAGCCTTCCAGCGGGAACCGTTCTGGACGGCGAGATTGTCGCGTTTGTTGAAACAAACGGAAAGCGCGTACAGGATTGGGGCAAGGCCCAGTCGGTAATGGGATCCGCCGTAAAACGAGCGGCAAGCCTATCCGATGCGCTTACCTACGTTACCTTTGATCTACTAAGCTATGACGGAGTAGACGTTCGCTCCCTTCCCCTGTGGAAGCGTCGCCAAGCGCTAGAGCGCGTTGTTGAGACCTCAGATCGAGTTGAGGTCATTGATCAGATCGAGCCTACCGAAGAAAACTACGACAACCTAGTCCTTGACGGGTTTGAAGGCGCAATGGTCAAGCGCCTAAACTCTCGCTACGCATCAGGAGCCAGAGGGCAAGGCTGGTTTAAGCTAAAGGCCACAGACGAGGTAGATGTTGTCGTTATGGGCTTTCAGGCTGGTCGGGACGGGTTCTCAGGAATGATTGGTGCTATAATCTTCGGTCAGTACCGTGACGGCAAGCTAGAAGAGCGCGGCAAGTGCAGCGGAATGGTAATGAAGCTGCGTCAGGCAATGAGCGACAAGCCAGACGATTACATCGGCACACCAATTTCAGTCGCTCATATGGGCGTTATGGAGTCAGGCAAGTTCCGACACCCACAGTTCAAGCGCCTACGCGACGACAAACCAGCAGACGAATGTGAATGGAGCTAAAGTGGCGACTAGGATAAGTGGCAACTGGAGGTACTACAGCAAGGGTCAATACATCTATTGCTGGACAACCGACAGGCAGTACCACGCAAACAACAAATACGTCTCGTTTGTCCGGCGTATGCACAAGACCAAAGGTGCCTATGTGACGGTTGATTCAAAGACCGCCACTCACGCAACTCGCGTCAAGGCCAAGTTACGAGCGCAAAAGCTCGCGGGCATGAACGTCGAGGTCAAAAAGAGCGCACCTAAAGAGAAGATGCCGTCAGATCACGGCTACTGTATGAAATGCAAGGGTTCTCGCTTCATTGCCAATTCCGAAAAGGTAGAGAAGCACACCAAGCAAGGCACAAGATACGCCTTGGTTGGATCCTGCGAAGACTGTGGAACCTCGATCTGCAAGTTTGTGGCGGATACTCGGCATTGCAACAATTGTAATACGACCAAGAAAGAATCTGACTTCATGATCAATGACTACGTTTGTCGCGCCTGTCGATGGTAAAGGAAGGGGCCGCATATAGCGGCCCCAAATCCAGCGTCTTCTCTGGAACCCCTACTCGGCTTTCTTAGCTTTTGCCTTCTTCTTTGGGGCCTCTTCTTCTTGCTTTGGCTCCTCAGCAGGGGTCTCAGAAGGCGTTACGGCCTCTTTAACGGCCTGCACGGCACCTTTGGCACTCTGCTCTACTTCAACAGTAAGTTCCTCGACACGGGCCTTCCAGCGGCTTACCTCAGCCGTGTGGACTTCAACAAAATGCTTAGCCTGATTGAGAAGATCTTGTGGCGTTACCATCATGCTCCTTTTTGTGGTGTTTCGATTGTTACTTCCATGTTCCCAAGTCCGGCAGCCGGACCTTCGGTTTTCTGACGAGCAATCCAGTCAGCTTTTTGTTCTGGATCAACATCAGCGGGAACCGGAATGGGATTGTCCTGCGTACCCATGCCGTTAAACCTTTGAATTCCCAAACCTCTATCGATAACCATCTGACCGTCATTCAACTCAGCTACAACGACACCTTGGTCGTTGAATGTTTCTTCTTTGACGACGATATTTTTATTATCAAATAACTCGCCCTTGTCATTTCGCAGCGCGTCCATTGCTGGATGATGCGCCTGCTGATTGGTCAACTGGTCGTCCCAAACTTTCTGAGCTTCAACCTGAGTCAACGCTTCGAAAATCAGGTCCATATTGGCCTGAATACGACTATCGCTGAACTCTTGCTTTGACAGTTGAGCCATATCGCCACGCATACCGCGTGGACGAAGCTCAATTCGGCGTTCTGGGCTGACACGACAAGTTACAGGCGTGTAGCGGAGATTCCGGATGTATTTCTTAACACTGCTTGCCCGAGGCGTAGCCTTCTTGGTAGCAGTTGACTTAGTAGGCCGCTTTGCAGCGGGTTTCTTTGCGGGTGGCACTTATGATTCTCCTTTAGCTATATGATCACTTGACTTGGAACTAAACTTGCCATTTATTTAGGGACGGCAAAGGGAACGAAAAAGGGGCGACTTTTCAGCCGCCCCTCAAATCGTCCAACTATTACTCTTAACTTAGAGTAGGCCCGACACATCCAGCTTGCTGACAGCGGAGGGCTGACTGCCCGTGCTGACCGTCTGCTTAAGGATACGCGAGAGACCGCGTGGGTTAAGCACAAGCATACCTACCAGCTCGTCCATTACCCAGCCCTTGTAGAACTGCTCGACCTGATGGTTCTCCTCCACGTCGAGAGAGTACATGACCGGGAACACACCGACGAACTCTGGCTCAGCCGTGAGGAAGATCTCGCCCTGTGGGACAATGATCGACTTCTGGATCTGGAACTCACCGAAGGAAGTGATCTTCCCACCGCTGAATACCTCGTCCTTGAACTTAAAGCCAGTGACGTTCAGGTCCCAGTTGTATAGGTCCCGAATGTCAGCCGGATGTGCGAGAACGCGCTTGGCTTCTAGCTGGTTAATCTCAATCTGAGTAACCGCGTTGTAGAAGTCAGCAGGCTCTAGCGGGTTGCCAGCACCAATGACGACGCTCTGCTCATTGGCGTAAGTGCCAACACCAGCAGCGTTGCCAACCTGCGTGCCGCCCGTAGGGGCTGCACCGATGACGGCATTGCTGTTTGCGCTACCGTTAGCCGAGTTACGGCTTCCGGCTAGGTCCGAAATGGCACCCTCAAGCAGAACGACCAAACGTGCGTCTTCCTGCTTCTGGATTGCCTGACGAGTCTCGTCCTGAGCGTACTCAACTGCGTTTACCCGCAGGTAGTAAAGATCTTCCTTGCGAATACGCGGGAAAGATGCGATACGGAAAAGCTGCGGGAAGGCCTGCTTACCCTCGAAAGGAGTAATTTTGACCTCTGAGTCAGTCTGGTTCAGGACATATGCCCGACCCAGATCGTCCAGAATGTCGTAAGGCATGAGTGGACCGCGCTCCAACGTATCCTCAACGAGGACGTTGCGCACGATACCTTCGTACCGAAGACGAATCTGAATAGGGCCAATCATGCCCTGACCAATACGACGCATTGCGTTCTGCCTGTCGGCAAGAATCGCCTCAAGACGCTTGGCCTTAGCCTGCTTTGTTAGCTTGGGAAGATCCTTCAGCTTTGTTTCATAATCAGCCGAAGCAACTGCCTGTCGCGCTGTTAGTTCTAATGACATTATATCTTTATCCTTAGATCTTGAGGTCGATGACAATGCGATTTGCCGAAGGAACATCAAGAAGATGCGCCACGACAGTACGCTTGTTGCCGGTAGTACCAACGACGTTGACGCCACTCTGGACGTCTGCGGCCGATTCAGCAATCGCGTTGGAGGTGTAGCCAGCCGGAAGCGTTAAGACTCCGTTTGTGCCACAAACCAACGGCACAGGCGAACTAGCACCCGTGAGAATTGCTGCGGTAATAGTTGAGGTGTCGAAAGCCGGGGCCAGAAGCTCGAAAACCGAGTCCGGGCCGCGCCAAACGCCAACCTTATTTTCGTTGCCAAGTTCATCAAGGTCGCCACCAACAAAGTTGGCAAGAAGACCAAAAGGAACCTCACGCTTGACGCCGGTAGACGGGTTGCCGCCTGTACCAACAGCGACAACGTCGCCGCCTACAGTAGGAACACGAACTAGAACGGTGCCGGGAATGAGGCCACCCTTGATGAGCTTAGCCGCTGCCGTGCGTGTGAACGGAGATGAATCCGAACTGCCCGGGGCGGTGAAGCTTGCACCAGTACCAATCGAGCTGTGCAGTTCACATGCAAACGGGGTAGCCTGCGTTTGTGCGTAGGCCGCCCGAATGGTTCGCTTCTGCAAAGCATTCGATACATTTTTAACTCGAAGCATATCGATCCTTTAGTTTCGATGATTACATTTGCGTTTTACACGCACTCCGTCAAGAAATTCTCTGACGGAAGATCCTAATTTAATAGGAACCTCTACATGAAAAGCGCGGAATCTGTTTCCGGCTTCTCGGTAGCGGATTTGTCTGTGCTTGCAGAGCGAGTCATAGACGGCAACCTCTTAGCGGTCTTGGCCTGACGCCCTAAACCAGCGAGTTTTACCCGCTCGGCGTAGCGCAACGAAGCCTTAACAGCCTCAGTTGACTCTTTCTCTAACTCAGCGATACGCGCATACTTACGCTCCGTCTCAGTCAGGCCAAGCTCAACTTCGAGATCGGCTAGCTTGAACGCGGAAAGAAGATGCGTTGACTTCTTAACTCCCTCTTCCGAAGAAGGGAAAGGTTCATTGGTTACGGCTGGTTGCTGCTTTGTTACACCGTTACCATTCATGCCCGAAAAAGTATCCGTCGGGCCAGAGTTGTTATTTGGCGAAGTGACATGATCTAGCACATCAACTCGTTCCTGAGCATTGCCCATCGGATCTGATGGCTGAGTACCGCTCTTCGCGCTACCGCCAGCAAGTCCGCCGTCGTCCTTCGGGAATGCTGAGTCGTCGTGAGACTTCTTAACACCCTCGTCGGCAGCCGGGAATGGTTCGCTGCTTACAGGATCGTGCTGATTTTCATTTGGGAATGTCTGAGTCGGGATAGCTTCAATATTGCCACCCTCCTGCTCCACATCGACCCGCGCAGCAGGATCGTCATTCCAAGCCGGGGCAACCCCGGTTGAATCAACGGCGACCTGAGCGTCAGCCTGAGAAGATTGCTCGTTTGTTCCCTCATAAACCGCGCCCACGCCATCGACATTAGTCGTAGCGTCGGCTGCGCTGGCAGAAGCATTGTCCATCGATACCCCATCAGCTACTCGTTCCATTTTATCTCCTGCTTGTTTACGCCCAAGAGCCTCAATAAATTCTTTGGCTGTTAGGACAGATGATGTGACCGGCGTAGTTTGATCCGAAACAACTGTTTCTTCTGTTGGTTCGTTGGTCCCCAAACCGTTAGGATTCACAATTGGCTTTTCGCCATTGTTAATCTCTCCGGCTACGCGGGGGTCAAGCTCAATTTTCCATGCCATATCGTTTTTTACTGAAGCGAGGGGTCGATTATTAAAGGGTTCATCGCCGGTAAGGATGTCCTCTAGTTGAACTTCTTCTCGATCCTCCATAGCTTTCGATAGGTCTGGATTGTTAAACCCTTGTGGGGGTTCTGTGTTTCCACAAATTTTGCATGTCTGCTCACCGTTCATTTGCGCATCGCAGACAGGACACTTGTCTTTTTCGTCTCCCTGATCTTGAATTTCGTTACATACGCTGCAAGGCTCGTCCTTGTCGTCCTTGGTACTTCCACAAATCTCGCAGATTGCCTCTTGGCGAAGAGTGTCCACCTCGGCAGGAAGGCGCTCCTGCTCTCCCTGAGGCTTGGGATTGTCAGCTTGCTTGACAGAAGACTGAGGTCGCATTGGCTCGTCGTCGCCCATGTTCCAGTAGCGCTCTTCGTGTTCAAGGACATCTTCACGGTCAGGACCGCGATCAGAGTTGTCGAGATCCACATGACCACACTCAGGGCAATCAACATAGGACGCCATATAATCATCGCGCTCGCGCTCACCGGGATGATCATTGTGGTGAGGCACATGACTTAACCCGACTCGGTCCTCTTCAACTTCTTTGCCACAATTGGGACAATTCACAGGATTGTGTTCGGGGACATACTCAGAGCGAGCCAAGTCTCCCCAGTCAGCGCTTTTCGTATTTGCTGTACGAACCTCACGAAGAAGAGCGGTTTCGTCAGCCGGGTCAAAGACTGCTGAGATCTCAAAGAATTTAATTCCGTAGCAGTCCTCGTAGGCTTTGCGTGAAGTGCGATGACCCTTGTCGTCGTAATGATCGAACTGGGCGCCCTTCATCTTCACATGCTGGCAGAACTCGTCAGGTGAATAAGCGGCGTTCTTACAGATGTTGCAAACCGTGTAGTCAACGTCGCATCCCATCGAGAAACCGTCAATACCCTTACCCGGGTCCTTGCTTCCCTCAATGATCGCCTTAGCGAGCTTTGGAAAGGACTCAGCGTCCACCTCAAGAAGAAGCTCCACCCAAGTAGGAGGAGTGTGGTTGTCAGGAGCGCTTGCGTAGTACGAATCAAGCTCGGCGGCGGTTTTGTGATCCTCAACATGAAGCTTGGCATCAACAATGACTCCACGCGCCCTAGAAGGGTCGGAGTTGTTGTGGTCGATGAAGATTGGCTTGCCAAGGAACGTAGAGAATCCGTACTCGTCGCCCTTCTTGGCCTCAACCGTAAAACCACCTTCGATGCCTGATTGCTTATAGCGATCAAAGATGTCTGGGTTGCCAGCAAGCTCAATCGCTGGCCAACCATCATGGTTTTTATTTACACGAGACGAGATGGCCCGGATACGAGCATAAAGATATCCGTCTTCTGTGCGGTATTCATCAAAATCAGCTAGACGAGAAAGCGAAGCCGATTTGACTTGCTTATTCGAACCCTTGGTGTCAAGGATGTCCGTGATTTCAACAGATGCGAACTTAGTAAAAGCCATCGTTACTTATTAAGTCCCGACCAGACCTGTTTTATTTGTTTACGAGGTCTGAAATTCTTGCCTGAGCGTCATAGCTCAAGGACTTCAAAGTGTTCTTAGCTCCGCTTTCCTGCTTGTCAGGCAAACCCCAACTCTCAATTAAACCGAGGAGCCGACCGCGCAAACGGTTGAACTCCTCGGCAATGAGATCGTCGCTTGACTTCTCAGTGGTCATCGCACCGATAGGAGGGCGTGAACCTTGCCCTCTGATCTGCGCAACTGCTTGACCTTGTAACCGTGCGGGCCGAATTCACTCTCAAGGCTGGCCTTGGCCTGCTTGATTGAATCAAACGTGTCGTCTGAAGTTGCCGTGAACGAGGCTACTTTGGTTGAGGCAAACGCTGGCGATCCAACGTTTACAGTTCCGGGGGGAGCCTCGCCGGGACGCATTGACTTATTGAGGGTGACTTCTTTTTCTTTGTCCTTAGGCTCTTCAGGAGCCGGAGGAGCTGGCGCGTGCATAGGCGCAGGAGCGTCCTCCATACCCGGAGCCTTAGGCTCTTCGTCATTGATGCCTAGAGCCTCAATGATTTTTTTGACGTCTTTGATCAGATCCTTGAGTTCAGAAACTTCCGAGCCGTCTTCATGCTCTTCTTTTTCTTCCGAAGGGCTTTCGCTCTTCTCGTGATCCTCGTCAATTGCGTCAAACGGAGTCTTAGGCTCGTCTTTATCTTCAGGACCCATCATATCTAGGTCCTCCGAGAAAAGATCGTCCTTAGGCTCTAGAACAGAGATAACCCAGCGCTCGCCACGACGACGAATACCGGCAATGGTTGAACCCTGTTTAAACTCTGGGTGGCTCTGAAGGCCTAGGAGAGCTTCTTCCTGACCCATTCCGGCTCGTGAGGTAACTGTTCTACGATTAAATTGCATCAACTATTTCCTTCTAGGTAGAGGTTTGTTTTATAGCAGCCCGAATAGGAAGTGGTCTTCCATCGCGGCGTCGGCGTAATGCGTATTCTCTAGGTCCAGTTTGTCTGAATTCCTAGCGATTCCGTTTTCGCCAATAAATTCCCTTTGTTCCATTAAGTTGTAATCAAACCCAGCGGTCTTACCAACAGTCTTAGACATCATTGGGCGTCGAGCCAACTCAGGATGATGATGCTCTAGTAGCTGACGATCCCCGTCCGTCATTTCAAAAACTGGGTTCGAATCAACGCTGTAAGAGTCAGGTCCGTCAGTGCTAATGTCAAACATGGCGGTCCGACCGTCTGTATCCGGGTTCCAGCCAATGTCCTGAAGGTGCTGAGAATGAGTTAGTTCGCTTGCGGGATTGTTCATTCGCTCCGCAATACTAATTGGCCAAGTGTGTAAGACCGGACTCTGGCCTTCGCGCTCCATAACAAGCCCACGACCTACTTGACCGTTCATGTCGCCTAGGATCTCAAGGTCGTCTGGTGTAGGACCGTGCCAATCAGGATGATCTTCGTCCGGGCTAGGACGATTTTCGTGAGGGCCAGTGATTTCTTCGTCAGCGGCGTAATGAGGCCCGCCTACAGAATCAATGCGGTTCCATAGATCCTCGCCAATCTCATCTCCACTTGCAATCTTGCGCTTCATTACGTTGGTGAGGGACTTAGCGGACCGATGATTTAGGGACGGAGCGAGGTAGTTATTCCTCCACTCCTCCATTGCCGTGTCGAATTCTTCGGTAGAAGAAAATTTATTTGGGCAAGGAGCGTCAATCAAAGGAAACGAAGGATCGTCCTTATCGTGGTTTGGTCGGTCGCCTTCTGGACGAGCAAACTCGTCGTTCCGTGCATGCCGACCCCACAAATTATTTTTTACTGAGGATGTGGGCTGGGAAAGGTCCGTCTGCTCCGGGACCCCCTCAAACATGGTTCGGTCCGAATTCCCATTGTTTTCAAGCATATCGTTGGGTCCGAGATCAGCGTCACCGTAGTCATCACCATCGTTGGTTGGCTCAAAAGAAATTTCTTCGTCGTCAAACTCATCAATAGTGAGGTCGCCAGTGTGGTTGAGGCCATACTCGCCAGAAATTTCGTATTTAAGCGTGTCGCCAATGACCGAACCGCCCATTTGACCAGTTTCAGGGTCAATCTGTCCCGGACCGAGAACTTTTACGAAGTCGGGAATGTCCGAACGGTTTGAAAGCATCTTGTATTCTTTGCCGACTTCGATTGGCTGACCCGAATTGTCAACCCAACGCATTGTCGAAGGAACGGAATCGTCGTGCATGTGAAGGTCTTCGTGATCATGCTTACTTGGCTCTTCATCTGCGGACAAACGACTGCTTTTAGAAGTGTCAACAGAGTCATCAATGACCTCCTTTGTGGTAAAGGTCTTATTGCACGCATGGCACATGCTTTTGCCCTTTTCGCCAACGATTCCCGTTGTGTGAGAGTTACAGTTGGGACACTTACCAGCGATGTTGTCAGCGGCGACCTTAGCGGTGGTCGATCCGGGAGGAGGTTGCATCCCCGGCATAGGCATAGTGTTCTCTGGCGGAGCCTCTTCCATTGCTGGCATAGGCTGACCAGCGGCCTCCCCTTCAATCTCGGGAGGGGCCTCTCGACCCTGAACCTGTGCAAACTCCTCAGCAAAGTCCGTGGGGTGATTAAGCATGCTCACAAGAGTTTCAACAATCTGAGAAGGATCCATGCCCTCGGCCATAAGCGTATCCCTGAGGTACTCTGCTAAAGCGGCGGCCTGCTTCATGTCATGCGGGCCTTGATGGGCCGACTGACGAGAAGCCATCATGCGAAGAGCCTTTTGCATAGCCGGAGTCATATGATCGTTATTTTGATCCATTGTCTCTTTCATTACCCAGCAGTTCCTTCAATAAAGAAAGAATAGGATCGTCATTATCGCGCTCATGTTCAGGTTGATCAACGTGATCCATGAAGTGATCCCAGAAATCGCTAATAAGCTTCACTGGTTCTGAATCTTTATCAACGCCAAATATGTCGGCAATTTCTTCTACTGAAAAAGGTTCTTGGTCATGACTGACCGTGACGACAACTGCGCCGGGATCTTGCTTTGATCCGCCAATGTCGTTGACAGAATAGTCCTTCTGCCAATCCGAATTGTCATCTTCCTTTTTCTGATGCGGGTCAATTTTATCAGGGTCCGTAATGTCATTGGCCGGAATTTCGCTGTGGCTTGACGGATGCTCGTCTGCGTCATCGCGCTCCGCGTTTTTTACATGGGTCATGTATTGCGTTGGTGCCAACCCTTGCATTTGATAATCAGTACCATTAACCAGTTTTTTGAGCATGTCTAGCTTGGAGTCAGGCTTGCCATCCTCAGAAGTCTGGGCGGGTTTTTCTTCTCCGTTTGGAATCATATCAGAGATAATTCCGGAGTCTTTGTTGTGAGTCAAAAATTGAACTGGTGGCAAATTGTTCATTTTGTATTCGACGTTATCAATTGGGAGACTTGGCATTTTCGGGCGTCCTTTAGGCGGTTTGGTTCTAGTTTTTGTACGAGGGGGTTTTGGCGTAGGTTTCTGACGCCGCCCCCCTGCCCCTGCTGCTGCTGCTCCCGCCGCCGCTGCGGCCCCCGGTCCTATTTTAGGAAAAGGGGCAGGCGTGGGTTGAGGGGAAGGAGCAGTTTTTGGAGCAGGGCTAGGAGCGGGAGCGGGAGCAGGTGAAGGTTTTGGACTCGGAGCTGGTTTCGGCGTGGGGGAAGGATTGGGACGCAGATTGTCAATTTCTTTTTTCTCTTGGGGCGATATCGTATCGGCACCGCTGGCGTCAAGGCCTTTTCCTGTTGGATTATCAAGACCAAGAATCCCAGTTGGATTTTCTTCAAGAAAACCAAGTGGAAGAGTGGCAAGACCGAGTGCCTTTGGCGCTAATTTCTTGCCGACGCCAATAGCCTTTGGAATAACGTCTTCTGCCACCGGAGCAACTTTCTTTGCAACGTCGTCTATAGCGCCCTTGCCCGCATCAACAATATCATCAAGAAAATTACCACCGTTGGGTTTAGGAGCTGCTGGCTCAACAGGAGCTTGTGGCGCTGTTTGAGGTGCTGGTCGGCCTTGCATGTCTGGTCTAGTAGCCGGTCCCTCAACTGGGTGGTTTGTGTCCATGTAGTTTTTTAGCCACTGCTGCGCCTGAGGACTCATAGGCCCCGAACCCTTAAATGGGTTGTACGCCATCATGTCGTCCCAATTGTTCAGCGGGGGATTTAAAACCATTGGGGCAGACGTCTTTGCTTCATGCGGATCCATAATATTTTGCTCTGCAAGCCAACGCAGGGCCTCTTTTTGCTCTTCCGTAATTTCAGGATGCTGGCCAAGCCAGTCAAAGAGCGGATCAAGGGAATCAAAGTCCGAAACGCGCTGAAGGACCTCCCCAAGCTCAGGATGAGAAGTGGCAATGGGAATCTGAGTATCCCCGGCTTTATACCCAGCGTGGCTGGCGCTGATTCCGTCTTTTAGGCTCTCCTGATCCCCACTCAGATATGGAACTCCGTAAGTATGAGCCTGAGTCGCGTAGAGGGCGCGGGAAAGATTTGTGTTGTCATCATGGAACAACCCATTTCTTTCCTTGCCCGGAAGATCCAAAACAGATTCATGAATCGCATGTTCTTTTCCATGCTCTTCGCTCTTCTGATTAATAATTTTTTGTTGAAGCTCCGGAAGACCTTCAGGCCTTCCTGTCTCAATAACCGACTTAAGAACCTCGAGATACTCGGGATCCGGATGCGAAATCATAAAAGTTTTAGGCGGATGATCGGGCAGCATGTACTCGCCCATCAACTGCCTGCCCATTTCCTGTGAGTAAGGCTCTCCGTCAATTACTACAGGAGGCTGAAAATCCCCCAAAGACATATTTGCAACCCCGGTGGTTGCTCCATGCCAGCCCGGAGTGCCATCAACTAGTTTTGCTTCAACCGTAGGGCTGTCGCTAGGAGTAGGAGGCATCACCGAACCAATCTCGGCGTCTCCCTCAATGCTGTGTTCCTCAGCAGAAGTAATCCACCAAGGAAGAATCGGCTCCATGTCAAACGTTTCCCGTTTAACGGAACCGCTGAACTCGTCGCGCTTATTGCGATTTTGCCAGCCGTTGTCAGCGAGAATTCCAGATTTGAGAGGGTTTCCGCTCATATCGCTGTTTAGACCGCCGTCTCCAGCGGCCTCGGGCATTTCCTTCATTGCCATATCCATATCAGAGATGGTTGGACTAGGCTGGTCCCGATAAGGGCGGTTGCAGTTAGGACAGCCTTCGCTGACACCCTTACTTTTACCGGGGGACCAGAACTGCCCGCCGCATTCGCAATGTTCTTCCATCACCCGTTACGGGTCCGAAGGAAGAAGTTTAGAAATCGTTCCCGGCTGTTAGCCGAACTTACCGAAACCGCAAAGGCGAGCATGAACTCGGATATTCGCATTGGAACTAGCCGTGGCCTTGAAACGAACGCGCCAAAACGATCCATACACGGGATCGTCAAAAACTACGCCCTTGCTGCTGGTCGTAGTATTTGCAGTAGAGGTAGACGAAGACGCTGCCGTTACGGCAATTGCGTGACTGTAGTCCCAAACTGCGCTAGACGGTGAAGTTTCCGCAATTGGGTCAAAGCTTTGTTCTACCCAAAGAGTTCCGTCTTGGGTTGCATTTGCTGTGCCTCTAATAAAGTCGTACCAGTCTGTACGCTTGGTCTCACTGACGTAAATTTCGTCAGCGGGCAGTGTGATATTAGATCCGAGATAAGCCATTCAGGTATTAACCTTCGGCCTTACTCGTTTTAACGCTCTTCGGTTCAGACTTAGCAGCTTCCTTGTCTGCTTTTGCAGATGCCTCTTTAGCGTTTTTCTTTGCTTCCTCCTGAACCAGCTCGGTCAGAACCTGAATTCGGCCCATTCTGCTCGCTCGATCTTTTTCGAGATTGGTGAGCTGATCGATTAGCTGATTGTATTCCTCAACCTCTTGGTTAAGCTTGTCTTGAAGGCTCATAGTTCCTTTCGAATGGTGGAGTCTTGGTTTCATCATACCAGCCGTCCTCGGCCAGAGTCTGCAAATGCTTGAAGTAATAATCGTACTGGGGTCCGATCGCGTCCAGAGACCAAGTTGCTTGGGCGTGCTTGCGGATAGCTTTCTTGTCTAGCTTGTCGGCGTTCTCTACAGCCCACATGAACTCGCCAAGACGATGGCAGCGATAACCGCTGACGCCCTGCTCAACAGTCTCAGTAAACGCGCCCCAGTCAGTTGACACAACAGGAGTTCCACAAAGCTGAGCCTCAACGGCAATACAACCAAATGGCTCAATATAAGTCGTAGGACAGATCAGGGCATGAGCGCCAGCCATAAGCTCGCCTCGCTCCTCAGGACCAACATTGCCAAGAGCCTCACCATAGTCAGGAATCCAATCTCCGGCCCCAGCGAGCTTAAGGGGCATGTCAAGCCTCTTTGCTGTCTCCGTGACGATCTCAATGCCCTTACGCTGCGTCAGGCGGCCAACGTACAGGAGATAGTCTCCGCCAGTAGCCTCTGGGAAATCCTCAGGCTCGAAATAGGCAGGAATGACGGCATCGTAAAACGAACCGTCCGCCGAGTTGCTTCCCCGCTGCTGGCCATAGCAAGTATGTTGCCAAGCTCGAGATTCAAAAACCTTATACGGAGCGAAGCAACCTCCGTAACCGATTCCGTATTCAACCGGATACAGGTCAGGAAAAGCGTTCATCAAAGAGGTCTGGCAGTTGCCTCCCATTAATCCGAGAACATCGTCCTTTTCGCAGCGCGCACGGATCTCTTTGATTGCAGCGTCATTGAAAGGTTGCCAACCCTCCTGAGTGAACGGAGGAGGATCGCAGGACGGATAGCAAACCACATGCTCGCCATCGTGGGCGTATTCCTCATCACCATAGATGATTACCTCGTGTCCAAGGGGAGTCATCATGTCAGCGAACTTGCGGACCTTCTGAGTAAAAGCGCAAACGCTGTTCTCTTTAGTTACTGGCTGTCCGGGAAGTGCCGCTAGATGAAATCTCATCCTGACTTGTTGCCCAGATAGATCTGGAGGTTTCTGTCTCGCAGGTCTTTGCGATTTCTTCTTGCTTTGGCATCGCTTCGAGCAAAAATAAGGAACGAGATCGCTTGGGTGGTATACAAGAATGGAAGTATCAACTTATTCATTATGACCTTTCAGGGAAAAGAGTTTCCAGACCAATCTCTTGCCTCGCCTCAGTTCTCCAAGCCGGTTCGTCTTCTGGTTTGGCTCCATCAAATCTCCACTGGAAAAGCTCTGCCATTCTAGAATTGGGATCTTTTAAACTTGCAAAAAGTGTAATCTCATCGTTTGCTATTTCGCCCTTTTCAAAGCCTGTGAGAAGAAAACGACCATAAGAACTTTCTTCATTTGGAAGGAAAATCTTCATGTCGTCAACATAAGTTGCAGCAAAGGTCTTCATTTCTTGAGAGGCAAGATTTTTTATTGGAGCGTCTGAAGTTCGATCACAAAGTCCACTTCCCCAAATCATTAGCACCTTGCCGTCTTCTTGTTTTTGAAAATATAGTTCTTGATTACCTGATTCCCAAACTACAGCTATTCTTGCCCATACTCCCGGCCCCGGCCAAGCATCATAATTAACTTGATCTCTTGGAAGGTCTATATTGTCAAGAGTGATAATTTCTGGATTCTTATACTCCCAATTTGAGTAAAAAAGAATTGTTTTATCAGAAATCTTGAAAGCTTGATCTAGAGATTCAGTTGCACCCTCGCCAAGCAAATCGTCAAGGTTCATCTTTAAACCTCTTCAACTTTAATAATCATTTTAACTTCTCTATCGGGATTAGGCTTTACGTAAACAGTGTGATCCATCACGCTTTCAAAATTCAGAGTGAGACGATTAGACCAAAGCTCTTTATCAGTCGAAATCTCTCCGCCGTCGCCAATAACATAAGCTTCTTCGCTACCTCTAATGATTAGCATTAAAGGCTCAAGGAAACCACCGACAGTTACCTCGTTTTGCGCTACTAAAACTCTCGACTCTCCATCAAAAATATGATACATAAATTCCTTTGCTTTATAGTTTAATAATGTAGTTTAAAGCTATTTCAGGCTGAACATTTGTGTGCGCTGAAGATGCTGCAACTTCAGTATTAGAAGTTACAGCAAGACCGTTGAGCGTTCCACCACTGAAAGATATATCAGCAGTCACAGAAGTATAATATTGATTTCCGGCTTGGTAGCCGTCTGGATGGTATAGCGCAGCGTCAGCATTTTTGGTATCGACGGTAGTTCCGGCAAACTTCTGCTGATGAGCGTGGCCTGACTGCGCCACATTTCCTCCGTGATTATGAGTTACCTGATTTACAGAATGCCTGTGATTTTTAACACCAGTTTGACCGACAGTTAAAAGATGAGAAGTAGAGCCTGACCAAGTTCCGAGTCCTCCATCGCCCTCGGTGCTTGTGACCGTAAACGAATCTATCCAGTAATACGCTGACAAACCGAAGAAGCCTGATCTATCACTCATAGCAAATTGAGCGCCGGTTACATTTGAAGTGGGTGTCCAATCAATAGTATAGGTGTTCCAGATACCCGCAGTAAAAGTAGTAATTCCATCTTTGAATGCCTGATTAGAAGTTGAAAAATCTCCAAAGTATCCATATAGCCAAGCATTGGCAGAAGCTCTCATCTTCCAAGCAATTGTGTAGGTCACTCCAGCAACAAAAGTTCCATTGAGGGTGGTCGCAATGCTGTCTGAAAAATCAAGAACATTGGAAGCGCCAGTATTATCCCACCTGCCTGAAGCTGGTGAAGAATCAAACACGGAAGTGTCACGAGTTATTGTGCTGGTGCTAGCAGTCCAGCCAGTTGTATTCGTATCAAAGGTAGGATTTGTAAAGGACACCTCTGTACCAGTTCGTGGTCCTACTGGAACTCTAGATCCCAGATTTGGAACAGCGAATGAAGACTGGCCGGTGCCACCATAGGTTGTTCCTATAACAGACCAAAGCTTGGCGTAATTAGAATCGTTTCCATTGTATGTAGACCCATCGCAAGAAACCCAGTTAGTAGGAATAACTGGAGAAGAATGAGGAGTAATTGTTCCCGTGGGAAAGTCAAAAACAGGCATTATGTTTTGATGATGAAGTTTAGAACTAGAGAAGGCTGAGAGTTAGGATGAGGGTGCAAGGCGCTTGCTGATTTATATCCTACCACGCCGAGGTTTCCAGCGCCATCTGTAATGTTTGAGCTTTCGGAGCTAATTGAATAAACAGCGTTGGCCGATCCACTGCCCGAATTACCGCCCGTATAGTAAGTACCCGGCTGACCAAAATAATCCGTGAAGTAATTAACAGGATTACTACCTGATTTAGTGTTAGGAGCAATAGACACTCCATACTGATGTCTATGATTAGTATTGGTACTTATTGGGTGCGCGCCTTGCGCAGTTCCGTGATCTGATTCTGTAATTGCGTGACTATGCAAAGGAAAACCAGATTCTGCTGCTGAAAGCGTAACCGGCGTTGCTCCTACCTGCTGGCCAATGGTTCTAGCTGTTAAAGCCGATCCGCCAGTAATTAGTCCTGTCCCTGATGTTGCTCCACCAGTTCCTGTTCCTACTCCCATAGGTGAGCGTTTGGTGAAATCTGGTAGGCGGAAATTACCCGCTGCTTCACCGCCAGTATTGAATCCGCCTGCTATTGCTGTGTTTAGTGACGGGTAAGTAGTTGCCGATACGACTGTTCCGTCACAGATCAGCCAGCCTGTAGGCGCCGATGATCCAGCATAAGAAACGATAGTTCCTGTTGGTGGAGGAATAACCTTGTAAGGTTTTTTCGCTCCAGTATTTCGATAAAAAGTAAAGGTAGATCGCTTCATTATGTCTTAATAATAAAATTAACGACTAGGCAAGGCTTTACGTTTTGATGAGCGTCTCCTGATTGCCCTGCTTCGTCTTGAGTTGTGGTAACGCCAGACTTTCCAGCCGGAATACTTCCTCCCGGATAAGCATATGTTGTATAAGAAAAGTAAGGGCCAGCAGTGTTGGCCATTATGATCCCTCCTGCTCCGCTCTGAGTTTTATAAGCAAAGTAAGATGAGTTAATAGTGTGGTTATGAGAACTAGAACCACTAATGCTGTGTGTATGAGCCGAGGAGCCAATCGTATGATCGTGGCTTGGCAGAGCAGATTCAGAAGTTGAAAGGGCGACAGTTTCTCTCCCCGCCCAATCACCAAGAGTTCTAGCGGCAACTGAAGTGCCGTAGGCAATAGATCCTTTTCCGCCGCTATTAATTCCAGCGCCAGCACGATTGCCTACAGGAATTCTGCCTCTTAGATCTGGTACTCGAAAATGAGTCGTTCCAGCGGCGCTGGAACCATTTGTCAGAGATCCGTAATTAGTACCAACTGCTTGATATAGATCAGGATAGCTGCCAATTGCTACTTCTTGCCCCTGACATAAAAGCCAGCCACCCGGCGCAGTAGAGGAGGCATATTGAACAATTAGTCCAGCAGTATTACGCTCTTCTTCGGTGTACTTTTCTTTGCCTGTACTAGTAAAAAATCCCCACGCCATTAGCCAACCCTAATCGGTACGACTGAAAGGCTTGCGTTGTAAAGAGTCAACGTAGTGGACCCCGCTGAGGTTTTGTAGTAGCGTTGAAGAATCACAGTGTTAGCGGTTGACATCGTGACCCTTCCAGCAGCACTCAGCCAGTACGCAACAGCCGCCGTAGTCTGCTCTAACAAACCGGTCGTAGCCTCAAGCGCGCCTGACGGCTCTGTAGCGTTTAGTTTTACACCAACTGCTAGGGTTCCCGTCGCTGTGTTGTTTAGTCCTGCCGCGTGCCGGACGTAATACTCCCCAGCGAGCGGCACCGTTACGCGAGGATCCAGCGTTGCGCTGATCTGGCTCCACGTAGATGCAGCAACACTCGCGCTTGTCGCGCCTGCTGAAGCGTGACTGATTGGCGCAGCCCCTACTACTTCCCACTTGTAACTTGATGATGATGCCGCCCGATACCTGAGAAGCCAAACGGCACCAACATCAGCCATCGAGTTAGTAGCGCCACCACCAGTACCAGCCGTAGAAGACTGGTAAAAAACCTCTTGCCCATTAACAGGAGAAGAAGGAAGCGTGGACACAAGTTCCCGGCCAGTGTTGGTCTTAAGGAAACCAGCAGGGTTATAAAAATTCCAACTCATTATGTTAACTGTACACCATAGACGGTCACAGTGATAGTGGCGGCTCCAGCTTGGGCGTAGATTGTCTCGCCCGCCGCCATCGTGAGCGTTCCGTCGAACTCAGCAAAGCCACTAGCATCAATTGAGACCGCAGGAAGAATTGCCGATGCGACAACATCGCCAGACATCAATGCGTCACCATGATGCCAAAGTTTAATGGTCGTCGAATTAGTGGCGTGAGTATTGACAATCCTGATCGATTTGACAATCGCTGATGTAGCAGCCGGTACGGTATAAATGACACCAGTGGCGCTGCTTGGCAAAACCGTGTTCGCCGCCAATCCAGCTAGTTTTTTGTACGTTTCAGCCATAATCTCTTTCTTAACTCATTAATGTAGCAAAAGCTCTTGTAATTGCGCCGGTTGCTCCCGTAGCTCCAGATGGGCCTGTAGATCCCGTTGTTCCTGTGGGTCCCGTTGCACCTGTTAACCCTACCGATCCTGAAGGTCCTGTAGGTCCAGTATTTCCTGTGACTCCTGTCGCTCCGGTCGCACCCGCCCCGCCCGTAACGCCTGTCGGACCCGTGGGGCCAATAAGATTTGTAGCCGAACCCCAAGCACCAGCGGCCTTTGGTCCGTAAATTGTGCTTGCTGATGTATTGATGTAAAAGTCGCCATTGACGCCTGTTCCTGCGGAAGGAACGCCCGCGCCATTCAGTACCGAGTATCCAGAAACGCCTGTCGCTCCGGTTGCGCCAACGCCACCTGTTGATCCTGTTGGACCGGTCGCTCCTACGCCTCCCGTTGTGCCGGTTGCGCCTGTGGCACCAACTCCGCCTGTTGTTCCGGTGGCTCCTGTTGGGCCTACGTCACCCTGAGGACCAGTAGCGCCAACATTGCCCTGTGGTCCAGTAGCTCCGACTGGACCTGTCGCTCCTGTAGCTCCGGCACCGCCAGAAGGACCCGTTGCTCCGGTTGCCCCTGTTGCTCCGACGCCACCCTCGACGGCAAGCTCCGCCCAATAAATATTTGTTGCGTCAGTGGCCGGATCATTGCCCGTTGTGTTCTGTACGGCAATGTAAGTTGATCCATTGCGATAAACAACGTCATTGGTCTGATATGCGGTTCCGACAAGCCATGTTCCCTCAAAGACAAAGCCCGTTCCTGTCGGTCCTGTTGCTCCTGTAGCGCCGTTGGCTCCTGTTGCTCCAACGGGTCCAGTTGCTCCGGTTGGACCGACATTTCCTTGGGGACCAGTAGCTCCGACCGTTCCTGTTGGTCCGGTAGCACCAACGTCGCCTTGAAGTCCAGTTGCGCCAGTCGCTCCGACCCCTCCTGTTACACCCGTAGCGCCGGTTGCGCCGACCCCTCCTGACGTACCGGCTGCTCCTGATGGGCCTGTTGCTCCTGCCGGACCCGTTTCCCCCTGCGTGCCGGTCGGTCCCGTATTTCCCTGAGGGCCGGTTGGTCCGGAAGGCCCTGCTGCTCCAGCAGGTCCTGTCGCGCCAGTGGGTCCGGTAGCCCCTCCGGACGTATCAATGGTAACTGATCCACCAAGAGAAATGGCCTGACCATTAATTGTGATGCTGCTGTTAGCAAGCATCGTATTAGAAACAGTTGCGCTATCTCCACTAGTAACAAGTGTTCCCGATGTGTTAGGGAAGGTAATGGTTGGAGTTGTACCAACCGAAGGCCCTCTTACAAGAATGGTTCCAGAAGTCGCACCTCGGATTACGATGCCCGACGCATCAACATCAATACCATTCTTAAACTTGATAGCCATACCTACCCTTTAAGGACTCGGAACAGACGCCAAGTCTAGCAAGGAGACTATCCGGTTACAACTACGCGATAAGTATTGCCATCGTTATTACCGAAGGTAATGTTGACGGCGGTAGAGCTTGAAACCGAAATGTCTGGGAATACTTGATTAACGGGAGTTCCAGAAGAGGTGTCATACACCTGAACCGTTACGTCGGTTGTGCCAAGATTGTGAGTGAAAGAAATAGGGCTTGTCGTGTTGCAGGTAATCGCGCCAGCGATCTTCGTAGCAAGAACCGGACCGGCTCCCGAAGTGCTGCCGGACTGAGCGGCAAGGTTGGTCCTTGCGCCAGAAGCGGTGCTTGATCCCGTACCACCATCAACAACAGCGATGTCGGTGCCGTTCCAAACACCGGTTCCAATAGTACCGAGTGTCGTGATCGAGCTTTGACCGATGTAGCTAGTTGAAATGTCAATTGCGTCGGCACTGACCGAAATTCGGTTTAATGTGCCAACTGCATCAATTGTGTTGCCGGTCTTTGTAAGACCATCACCGGCTGTAATGCTTGAGGCGCCAGTAAACTGTGTAAACGACAGGCTGGTAGTGTCAACGATGATTGGGTCGTCGGTAACTAGTACCCAACCGCTGTCGCCATAAACAGAACCTTCAGTTACCCATACTGCAAGACCGGCGGTTACTTCGGCGTCAGCATCTGCATCGGCTGAACGCGACCATGTGCTTGCGGAGGCAACGTATACGCCATTTTCCGAAGCTGTGGTTTGATTCTTAACTAAGACGCGATTTCCGGCGACAACAGATACCCCGTCAATGGTTTGAGCGCCAGAGAGGGTAATGTTGGAAGTCGTTGCGGCTCGTACCGAAGGCTTCCAGTCAATGCCTACAACAGCGGCGTCAACATACGCTTTGGTCGCGGCGTCAGTGTCTGACGTTGGAGCGGCTAGGTTGGTAATCTTTTGGCTGTTAAGGCTTACGCTTGCGCTTGGCGTACCAATTGAGCTTAATGTTACGGCTCCGGTTCCGGAGGTAACAAGCTTGCCGACCTGAATGCTGCCAGCAAGATCACCGTTTGTAATTGAACTGGCAAGGCTAAGCTTGGAGTATGCGATAGCCGCATTGGTAGCGACGTCGCTGTTCTGAATGCTGGTTGAAAGATTAAGCTTGCTGTAGGCAATGGCGGCTGATACGCCGATGTCTGCGTTTACGATGTTGCCCGTAAGGTTCAGCTTGGAGTAAGCAATTGAAGCACTTGCCGAAATGTCAGCATTGACGACACCACCTGTAAGACTGAGCTTGGAGTACGCAATGGCGGCGCTGGACGAAACATCAGCGTTAACGATGCTTCCTGAAAGACTTAGCTTCGAATAGGCGATTGCGGCGTCTGCCGCAACGTCACCATTTGAAATAGTGCCTGAGAGGACCTTTTCCCAGCCAGCTCCGTTATAAATATAAAGCTTGTTAGCAGTCGTAGACTCAAAGTAAATTTGGCCTTTAACCGGACTGGCCGGAGCGGTTCCCGTATTTTGAATACGAGCATTGAGAAGCTCGTTCTTTGATAGGTCTACTGCTGAGAGAAATTTAGGCATGGTTATCTCTTAACGACTAGAGGCGCAAAATAAATAAGTGACTAGTTTAAATATGCCTTGCCAGAGAACGCCGAAGAGAAAGTTAGGGTGATTTGACTCGAAGAGTTGTATTTAACGTCTCCAACAACAACGTTTCCACCCGAGTCAACAACCGTAACTGAACAAAATTTCTTCAGATTGTGATTAACTATCCAAATGTTGTTTGGCTGTCCCTCTGAGTGGACGTACTCAAACACAGCATTAGCGTCAAACTGCCCGTCTATTGCGTCAGGAGATATACTTACATAGACGGGCGTCGATTCTGTTGATAAAAGAATCGGACTTGGGTCTGTGTTTTCGAGGATGACATTGCCACCCTCAACGGAAACTGAAACCCTGTTTGTCGGGATCTCAACGACGACTTGCTCTTCGCCGGTTAGATCTCCGTTCATATCGAGCTTAGAACCTTGATCGTTCCAAACAGAAGGGTGTCTGTGACTCCAGCCGAGCTTGTGATTGACATCTCGTAACTAGCGCCCTTCCAAGTCAATGCGGCGGTGGTCGCTTTGGGGATCGTGAACTCAATTAGACCAGTTGCGGTAGTGATAACGCCAGTGACCACGACGGGAGATAGGGATTTTGGCTGAATCGTAATCTTTGCCGTATAGCCGGAAAGGTCTCGATATGACGTCCTAGAGGCGTTGGCATAAAGAGTAATTCGCTCGTAAAAAGTTGATCCCTTCCAAATAGAGAAGGAATGTTTATCTGGGATGACGGTCACAGTGATTATGTCCTTGGTAAGGCGTACATCTATGTCCTGCCAACATCTAAGTTTAATTTCCAAAGCTCTTCAGGGGATAATTTCAAATCTCTTCTCAGGTGCTTCATGATCGAATCGCCGTCTTGTCCCTCAACTACGTCTCCTGCGTCTGAAAGATAATAGGGACGCTGGCCTTGGAAGGAGGAACCCTTCCAGCCGGGAGGAGTTTGAAGCTGGTCAATTTCTTTCCGAAGGGCCTTCTTGAACATTTTCCAGTCAAGCTCCCCGCCACGAAAATCATCTTGGTGCTTGTCGAGGTACTCAGTAATTTTCTTTTTCGGCGTCTTGTTGAGGACGGCATAGGCGCCAAGCTGCTTAATCTGCGATAGCGTTCCGCTGATTGGCTTGAGTTTATTCCATGACTCAATAAAGGTCGGAAAAATATTTGCTGTCCTGAACGGAACGGTGTTTCTGCTGTGTTGAGATGCTTCATTAGCGTTCCAAAGATCCTCGACGACCTTTCCGGCATCCTCACTGTTAGCCCACCATTCTTCAGGGCCTTCGATCTGGTTAGGGCGACCACGATCTAGAACGTGGTTTCCTTCTTCGTCGGCTTCGTACTCAATTTTCTTAGACCAGTCTCGGGTCTCTGTTGGGTCCTTCTTTGCCCAATCAACTTGGTCATGCGGCGTAGGGTTCATTGGCTTAAGCGCCGTATGGTCCTGATGCGACCCGACTCCGGTGCGCTTTGCGTCCCATAGCGCCCATTGAGCCTGACCCAAAGGCATCGATCCGTAGCCCATATTGTCAGTTCTAGCACGAAGCATGCGCTCGTACTTAAAATAATCCCGGTTTGAAAGATCTGACTGCTTGCCCCCAAGCATTGAAATCATGTGGGTATCGATTGTTGCAAGCTCCGAGGTCATTGGGCTTAGTAGAAGCCAAGCAAACGAAGCAACCTTCGGGCCAACGCCCGGAAGGTTCAAATGCATTACCTCGGTCCTAAAAATATGGCCCTTTCCGCCAGAATTGGCGTCTTCGACCGCCGCATCGTAAAGCGAATCAATATGTCGGGAGATGGCCGCAATATTTTTTGTTTGCTGGATGAGCCAGCCACCGTAAAGCTCATCGTCCCCAGTTTCCGCCGGAAGAGGGTCCTCGTCGTTCAATAAATTTTTCTGGCCCTTGTTCACCTGCTTGAACTTTGGCTTCTTGGCCGCAATTAAGCCCAGTTGCTCATGCTCGACATCATGCTTCTCGTTCTTGGCCTTCATCGAGTCCCGAAGATGGGTTTTGACCAGTGCTGCGGCAGCGGCAGTTATCTGGTCAGCGCTCTTGCGCTTGTCCTCGGCCTTATCGGACTCCTCGCCCTCAAGCATTCTTTCGTAGTGATAAAGAAGATTATGGACCTCGAGTTCGGTGTTTTTTCGAACTTCCGATGGATCCACGTCTGGATGCTGGGCAATTTTTAATCCGATGAGATCTTTGAGTTCTTCTCGGTACGGGATATGGACATCGGCAAAATCAGGACCAAACTTGCTTACGTTCCATTTGACCCTCTGGTCGTTTAGAGCCTCGTGATAAACACTTGGGTCGGTTACGTCATACGGAATCTGCATGAGGTGTTGGTACTGAATGGCGTTCCAGCGCAGATTTTTCATTGGGGAAAGAACCGCTGCTCGCAGGGCGTTTGCGATTGATGCCTTGGCTAGGGATTCGTCCATCTTGTTCAAGGGCTGGCCCTGAAGCTTCTGAGCTACGTCCTGAATCCCGCCCTCTTTCCCATAATCGAGCGGGTCGCCGTAATGCAGGTAGGCATTCTGGTCGGCAGGGGCGATTCCGGACTCCCATTGATGGTTAGGGTCGAAAAGCTCCTGACCCTCCTCTGTAATCGTCTTTGAAATAACTGGCGGCCTTGGAAAACCCTGCTCGTAGTCGTACCAGCCCTCAGGCCAGCCCATTCCCTCTGCCTCGTGCGGAGCTGTCGTGCCTAGATCGAGACCCTGTGCGGGACTTGGCGCGACTTCTGGCATTGCCATTGGGGCGTAAGAATGCTCAACCGGAACGCCAGTGTGATCAACATCGTTTTCGGCATATTGGGCCTCACCAAGGAACTGGGGAAGTAAAACAATTTTTTGAGGACCGAAGGACCGGTAATACTGCGAATACGCAGTCTGGGCGATGCATTCTGAGAAAAGCGCCTGCTGGGCAAGCGGGGAGAGCAGCGGAAAATGCGCGGCACAGGCTTGGTTCTCTCCAACCCAGCCAAAATCGCCTCCCGAAACACAATGCCCAAGCACATCATGAACCACGCGAAAAGCGACATTCTCATCTACGGACCAAATTGGATGTTCGCTATTGGCACGGCTAACTTTAAATTTTCTTTTGTTGTGGACGTCCTCGCACATCTCCTGAGGATTGGCATACGGCTCAGGGTCATCAACTATTTCGATGTCTATCTGCTGTGCAAGAACCTCCATACGGCGAACGCTGTCGTCGGCAAGTTCTTTCCAAGCCGGACCAGCTTTTGGATCATAGGCTGGAGCCGTTGCATAGGCCTCAGCAATCTCTTGAATCTGATCGGTCCAATTCGACTTCCACATTCCAACGTGCCTCTGGGCAGCAGAGCGGACATGCTCGCGCCGCATAATGGCAATCAAAAGAGATCCAAGGGCAGTAGCCTGATCGCGGCCAGTCTTAGTTACTTTCTTGCCGCTTGGATTGGTTGCCGAGGCATGGTATTCGCCCTTTTTGAACTCAACCTTTCCTACCGTCCAGCCCCTAGCGTGGATCTCGTTCATTAGATCCCTTACAGGCGTAGTTATGCCCCTGAAGGCTGACGTGAGATCAATCGTGCGCATCACCGTTTAAATCAGAGGAGCAGGGCTATTTGCGGCTACATAAGGTCAAGCACACGCAATTCAAAATCATACGCATCATCTTCAGATTCCTCAATGCTCAACGGGTTGATTGTCAGCGTTCCATATTTTTTCTTTCCTCGATTGAACTGACTGATGTGTCGAAGTTCATGGGCAAACAGCCTTATGATGTCGCGCTCTCCACATTCAAACCCCAGAGACATTTGCACCCACCCATCGGGGTGATAGCGGAAATTATTTCTTCGGACGGAAAAGTTGTCCGGATGCGCCCAACCATTGAAATCAGAATGCGACGGAGAGAGCCGCGTTTCGACAAAGAGGCCCCGTACCCTCAGATCACGATCAACCTCTCTTACAACGGCCTTTACGTCGTTTAGAAGCAACCTTAGATCCGGGAACTCACAGTCAATCCCAGCAGAGCAAGATACTTGCACGGTTTCCCCCCTTTGGATGGAGGAAACTTATGCTCTCTTTACGGCTGTGTAAATAGTCCTAACGGACTACTTTAGGGACGGTTAGGCGCCATCCGTTTGGATAGGTGCCATTGGCCTGCCGTACTGGTAGCGATCCCAATCAAACTGAGGACTATTGTCGTATTCCTCGTTAGGGTGTCCCGGCCCAAGAGCCTGAACTACCTGTCGTTTAACGAAAGGATCGGTTAGGGGCTTACCCTTGACGTCTGTTACTCGCCAGCCGCGCTTAATCTTTGCGGCAAAGCCCGTCATCGCGTTTGGATCCCCAGACTCATTAGCCAAGCTTTCGAGAGTCGGATTGTCGAGCGGGTGGTCTTCTAAAGCGTGAGCGAAAGTGACCGCTGCTGTTTGAGGAGAAAAGCACCACATGTAGAACGTCGGTTCATAGGTCATCAACGATTACAGGGCGTATTCAGGGTGCTTAGAGGGCCAGAAGTAGGGCATCGGAGAGTCGTCCCAGAGTTCTCCGTACCAGTCAGAATCCTTCACTATAAGATTTGAACGGTGCGATGCGTGTACACGATCATCGCCCCACCACGCAGGGAATGACTCGTCGTCAAACTTGAAAGCTTCAATGCGACCTCGTAGATCGGTGTTGTCATTGCCACCTTGAGCGACCCACTCGTCGCACATGATTAGACCGTAGAGACGCAAGGCGCCGCCGTAACCGCGCCACATATGAACGGCTGGGTGACTCTGCCAGCCGTAAGTGTCGTCTGTGATCGCACGAAGAACCTGAAACGCCTCGATTCGCTGCTTGTTGAGGCGACGACGATCTAAGGACGAAGCACACTTGTAGATATCTGGATACGGAACGAATGTCTGCATCGCTATATTATATCAGTAATAGATGAACGAATGCTATCCAAGGCCTGCTGGGCGCGCTTAACTCCAGCCGCGCTGTTTGGCAAGGAAAGAGGGACCGTCGCTATTTCAACAAGCGCATCGCGAAGACTGTTTCTCTCCATAATTGCCTTGTCGATTGCCTCCTGTACATCCTTGTACTGGACCCAGTTTCCCTTGTTGTCTCGCCTTATCTTATTGCCGTCTATGCTATATCGTCTCATTGTTTGTGAAGCTCCCCATCGGAAAGAAATTGTGTGATTCTTTGACGAGTGTACGGAGTCCTTACCGCTATCTCACGATGAGACGCCCCGGCGCGACCCGCCCTGCGACAAGCAGAAGCCAAAACCTCACGCCTGTTCTCAAGTTCCGCCTTTGCTTGAAGGTATTTATGAGAGGCAAGTTCAACAGATTCCAAAGCATGCTTGCGGCTCATTTTGCTTTCCTCCAAAGACCTACGACTTGACGAGCGGTTACTGAGTAGTGAGTAAACCTAGGATCCATCGGCTGGATAGAGAGGGAACTCTCCCCCTCTTTCTTTTCCGTCACCGTAGCGAAGAAAATTCTCCCCTTGATGTCGCACTTGACGATATCTCCAGATTTGACTCTCGATAGTTGCATTCGACGAAACTACTGAATGGCCAATCGATTAGCAACCCGTCTAAACGGATGGTTTTACTTTCAAACGGACTGGTCAATCTGGGTTGCATGTCGCCATCACATTGTTATACCGGTATCCAAACGGATAAAGGATGATGGCGGCCCCAGAACCACTAGAAATAATTTTAAAACACATCGAGCAGCTCCGAGAGGATGTTCGTGAAGGCTTTGAACGGATTGACGGTCGGCTTACCAAGCTTGAAGAACGAGTAGGCCGAACTGAAAAATGGCAAGCCGAAAAAGACGCCGTTGAGAAGGCCTTAGATGATCAGTCAGACGAGAGAAACGCAAACGCGCATATTACTTTAAACAGCCGTCAAGTAGTGATTGCAACGATAGGCGGAGTGCTTGCCCTCGCAATGGTAATCATTAGCGTATTACAAGTCTTTAACGTCATCGGTACTTAGCATTCCGCGCATCAGATCGCGCAGAATACTTGTTTGAGCGGGGTTGTCTCCGCCGTCCATAATTGCGCTAGTGACCGTGCGCTTGCTCTCAATCAATTCCACAATGCGCTCGTCGATTGTTCCCTGAGCAATCAGGTACCAAGCCGTAACCGAATCTGACTGACCGATACGGTGGCAGCGGTCCTCCGCCTGATCGTGTTCCGCTGGCGTCCAACCAACCTCTAAGAAAGCAACATTTGATGCAGCCGTAAGGGTGATGCCGGTGTTTGCAGCCTTGAGAGAGCAGACGATAATACGGCAGGACTCGTCATTTTGAAACTTATCAACCTGTTCTTGCTTTTCCTTGGCGTCCATTCCGCCAGAAATGCTTGCCATGTTGGACTTTGCAAGGCGCTTGTCCTCACGAACGCTTTTGGCAACGTCACGATGATGAACAAAGAGAACCAGCTTCTCCGACTCGATAAAGTCAGCGGCCCATTCGATAGCGGCCTCAACCTTTCCTCTTGCCGCGATCTGCTTAAGGGTCTGAATTTGGACGAGGACTTCTGCCTGCGACGCCCTTGCCGCAGCGGTGTTAGCGCGCTGGTCACGGAGCTTTTTCTTTTCTTCCTTGGAGAGACCGGCCTCTTCGGCTTCAATCTCGGCCTTCTGCTCCGCACTCTTGCGTAGATATCCGATTACGTCGTCTTCTGCGGCTCGGTACTCAGAAAAGTTGTCGATCTCCATTGGGATAATCGCCCGCTGCTTGGCGGGAAGCTCTTTTAGAACGTCGCTCTTAAGACGCCGAACAAAGCACGAGCCGCGCAGCTTTTCGTTTAGCTCGTCAAGATGGGTGGCTCCGTCCATGTTCCAACCGAAGCGGTCCTTGTAAGCGCCACAGTAACGAAGAAAGAACTTGAAGCCGCCGAACTCTTTTTCTCGTCCCAGAATCTTTAGCTGCGGAGCAAGTTCTTTTGGTCGATTGAGGACAGAGGTTCCGGTTAGGTTCAAGACAAGCCCATCGTCCGGAATAAGGTTTGCGATTGCAAGATCGGCCTGAGTCCTTTTAGCCTTCGGGTTCTTGAGATTGTGGGACTCATCGTTTACGAGAGACTTGGGAGAGAAGGCGATTAGTTCTTCCTTCCAAGAGTCCAAGATGTCGTAGTTGATTACTACAACGTCGCAGGCGTCTGGGATCCTAAGCGCCTTTTTGCCTGAGAGTACGTCCACGACTCGATTTGGACAGGCGGTCTTCCATGCCCTCTGCCAGCCGTACTTCATGTTTCCTTGACAGACAATGACTACCGGGAAGGCATCGGCGGCGTGAATTGAAGCAATAGCCTGAAAGGTCTTGCCAAGCCCCTGCTCGTCAGCGATGAATGTGCGGCGGGTTTTCAAAACGTATTCGACCCCGGCCTTCTGGAATGGATAAAGCTCGACGCCGAAATCCTTGATCTCAAAGTCGGACTCCGCTTCGTCTTGACGGGAGAGGATGGTTAGCTCGTCGTGTTTTGCCTCTTCGATGACGGCGCCATCAAGGAGAGTGGAAAGATGAGCGGTCACGTCCTTGCCGACCTTTACGTTGAACCGAGTGATGAAATTTGCCGTGCCGTCAGCGGCTTTCGGAACTCCGGGTACCGTCCATGTCTTGCTGGTCGGGTTGAAGTTGCGTCCGGGGATGCTCTTCACTGACTCCAAGCAATTATAGAAGTCATCGGTTCCGGGTTCAAAGCTGATTTCAAAGTCGCCCTGATTGAGCCGAACTTTGATTAGCGGCTCGTCGGCTACTTTGTCGAGTTCCTTGCTGGCCTCGTCCGTGAGAGAGAAGCCGTGATTCTCAGCGAGAGAACGGACAGGGGCTGCGTTGCCAGCGGATACAGAGGCGGTCCAGAACTTATTGCTGGGGTTCCACTTGCGCCTCGGAAGAGATTTGATCGAAGCAACGACTTCACTGTCGTATTCGCACTCGATTACGAGATCGGAACCGTCAAATGAGATTTTGCGTTCCTTCTGCTTGGTAGCCATACGAATAGTATAGCAGATTTGAAGATTCTAGTCTACAGGCTGGCCGAGCGCCGCAGCCGCGATTTGCTGCGCCTGTGACTTGGTGCAATCGGCGCAGGCCTGCAATGCCTCTACAAACTTAGTGTTATTGGCCTTATACGCCTCTAACTCAATGCTTAGTTGTTCTACGTCTGATTGACTGACGCTATGGCTAGAGACCTCTAATAGCTTGGTCTGGGAGTCTTTCAGATCTTTACGAAGGGAATCAACCTCCACTTGACGCATTGCGCTTGCTTGCTCAGTTGTGCTTCGCGCCGCTGCGACCGCCTCTCGAGCCTCGATTAGAAGGCTCTCAGAAGCCGCTAGTTGGCGCTGGAGATCAGAAGTTTTTTGGACGGCATCAAGATACTGCTGACGATAATCAGCCATTACTGCGCCTTCATTGACGAAACCGCGTCTGCCGTCTTTTGGATGTTCGCAAGATCCGACGCCGAAGCAACAGATAACTTCGACTCAGACGGGAGCTTGCTGGACTCCTCTACAAGCCGCTCGCCCATTTTCTCTGCCGCCTCTTTATTCAAAGAGAAGGAGATCTGGCCAAACGGAACCTGAAGCGGGTTTCCGTCACCGGAATCAAGTGGAAGCATTTGCCCAATTGTGAGATTGACCCTGAGACCAGCCTTGGCTGCTTCCTCGTCCTCCGGAACCGAGAGGCTCATACCCATTACATTAATCTCTGCGTTGAATGCTGTCATTGCTAAATCCTATCACTTGTCATTGGTTTGCCTACCCGTCCAAAAGGATGGGTTTACTATCAATCGATTAGCCCTTGACGAAGAGCAGCGCTAACCGCCGCCCCCTTGTTATGGACGCCGAGTTTGGAATAAATATTGCGAAGGTGGAATTTGATTGTGGGTTCAGCGATGTAAATCTCCCCCGATATTTTCTTTGCGGTAAGCCCGTCCGCGACCAAGATCAAGATCTCGCGTTCACGCGGGGTCAGCTTGCACGGCCTCCCTGCGTCTCTGAGAGTTCCTACGAGCTGCGAGTGAATCTCCCCTAGAGCGGTCTCACCACGAGCCACTTGCTTGACCACATCAAAAATGCTTTTTGGGGACCGAGTTGCAAACCCCATCAATCCATTCGCCACAGCCTCAACGAAATCTATCGTGTGGCAGCTACAGCAGATTAAGACCGGGGCCGCTTCTGATTCGGCCTCGTGCAGCTTGCGAATTATCTGCGGGCCAGAAAGTCCCGGGAGGCAGGCTCCCAAAATCGCAACGGTTGGAGCTTCAATAATAAGCTCTTGAAGGGCCTTGGCTCCGTCCGACGCGGAGCCTAAAACACGGCCCTCAAACAACTGTGACAGGCCGATGATTGAAATTGGATCGTCAGCTATGTAAACGCTAAACCCCTGCTCTAAGCCCACTTTTTCTCCAATGATGGTGTGTGGGCGGAACTATACAGACGGATGGGGTCTAGGTCAAGAAAGCGCCGATGCGCCATACGAAGAAGCCGCAAAATGCGTTAATTCTTTAGCGTGGGACTGGGTGAAGCCCTCAAAGGGATCAACCTGAATCGCCATCGTCGGAACCGACAAGGAACGACGCCTTGCCCATTCAACCCCGTCTTCGTAGATGTGGTCGTCCATCCAAACCAGCGGTCGGTCCTCGTGTTCATTGTCCTCTAGGTATCGGTCGATTCCGTAGAGCTTGAAGGTTTGGTGATTGAGATCCATCGAGGCAAAGCTGATGGCGTCAAGAGGTGGGAGATCATGAAGAGGCCCAACGTCAATGTTGGCCGTCGTTCCTCTCATCGTCGCCCAGACAATCTCGTAGGACTCCATAAGATGCGTCAAGGCATCGCGGGTTCGAGGACTCCAATACACCTGCATCTCAGGATGCCATGTGTACGAAGGGGCGGGGGCGAACGGGAAAAGAACGCCGTCAACATCAAGCAAAAGTAGTGGTCTCATTGCTTTAGTTTATCACATTCGGTAAGAGATTGACACCGCGTATCTTTTCATGCTAGACTTCTCACATCAGGCAAATGGATTAGCGAATCAGTAAGTTTGAGTTTTGTTGCTACTCTATTTGCGTCAGGTAATTCAAACAGGAGAATCACATGTCTAGTCGTACCAAGCAGCGCCCCAAGACCAAGGCCAAGGCCAAGGTAGTAACCACACGGAAGCAGAGCATCACCAAACAGTTCCGTGCCAAGGCAATGGCTCGTGCAAAGGTTCTCGCCCCTCAGGTTCATGAGTACCATGAACTGATCGAGTTCCTCGATATGACGGCTCCGAAAGTGGCGCCGAAGCCAGAAGCAGCAAAGCCAAAGGCAAAGGCCGCGCCTAAGAGCCGTTCGCGTAAGCGCACAGCTACCAAGGCAACAGGCAAGCGCCGAGGCGCTCCGCCGCGCAGGGCGACTGAGTTCGCCAATCTGGTAAATGAGAACCCCGGCATGACCGTCCGTGAAGCTTCAAAAAAGCTTGACGACGTAAATGAGACCTACCTGCACCGCATCGGTAAGGATCTCGTCGGTGACGGAACGCTCCGCAAGGAAGGTTCCGGGTACTACCCAGCAGGAAACGCAGTGGTCGTCGAAGCCGCTCCGGTAGTAACGGAGACCCCGGCAATGACGCCGGTTGAAACGCCAGAAGCCTTCTAGGCGTTTCTTCCATACGCAGTAAGCGGCCCGCCTTTGTGCGGGCCGTTTTATTTTCTCGTCCAGTTCCAATCCGTAAAGAATGTGATCTGGCAAGACGCAGTTTTCTCGTTTGGAGCTTTGATATTCGCCGTAGCCTTGCTTCCGGCAATACTCACCAAGCGCTACCCGCCGATCTCAACGTGTGTTGTCACGGCTCTACTTCTCGTGGCATTCGCAGTTGCCGACGCATCGCTCGGTCTCGTGTTCGCCACCGCTTTTTCACTGCTTGACGCAGCCCTATGGGGCTATATGGGGGCTAAGCAGCTTCGTGGTAAGAGCGCTCGATCTCTTCCGAATCAAGGCTCGACACATCAAACACCCGACCAAGATGCCTTAGAAGGTCCTCAGTGAGGTAGGGAGCGTCCCAATCGGTGCGACGAAGGAAAGTGTCGATGCAGGGGAAGCTAAGCGCAGTCCTCATAGCCATTGCGTAGTTTCCGCCTATAACTCCAACTGACAGGCGGTCGTGTCTGACTTTGGCGTACAGAGACCGTGAGTCCTCTAGTTCGCCCTCCCATTGGCAGATGTGCCACTCGGACACCTTACGAAGGGCGATTATCTTCATTGTGCTTTCCCCACAGAGCATCAAACATTGCAGCGAAGATAGGGTACAAGAAAGCCGCTGTCAAATCTCCAGCGTGATGAGCGACTGTTCTAATTGGGTTCACGTTTAAATCTCTACCGGTTCGCCAAATTGATGTTGGCGATGTGGGCCGTCGTTACGTCAGGCGGCTGTTGAGGATTCGGCGCATAGCGTAAAATCCAGTCCCGCGATGGAATTTCTTTTTTGATCTCTTGGAAGGAAATCGCATCATCCGCGCTCAGTCCGTAATCGGTGCGGGTCAAGCCACGCTCGATTTCTTCCGCCGCGCCGGGAAATTCGTATTGATACGGAAGCCGGTGAACCCCGTCAGTATCGTAGGCATACTGGTCGTCATGGGTAAAGAAATGCCACGGCGTTACCGGACTCTCGACGTATTCGCCATTGACTACATCGCGGGACGGCACGTCTACATAATGCATTCCAATACTAAGCTCAGGGTAGGCTTGCTGATGTGCAATAGCCCATTCCAAGCAACTTCCGAACATCCCATTCTCGGCTTCGTCCTCTGACGGCACCCATCGAGCGCCCAGCACATAGGAAGATTCACGAGGAGAAAGCTTCGCTAGGGGCTTATCCCAAGCGCCAGCCTTTTCTTGAATGCTTAGGTCGCCCACAACTGGCAGTCCAATGTCGGACGGATGCATGTATTGAGGAGGCGTTGGATTTCCTTGGTAGTCTTGGTAGGGTCCCACATATTGGAACCTATGACCATTAGGCTTATACGGCTTGCGAGTAGATCGAATAACGAAAACAGGAAGGGAGGTCAGGCCCAACTGTTCCGCAATTCCGACTCGGTGATTCCCTTCTGAAACGTGTGCCTCTCCAGTTAGTTCATTGAACTCAACCACGACCGGTTCCTGAACACCATTCTGGGCGATACTGTCCTTTAGTTCATCTATGGCGACACTGTCCTTCAGTGCATCTACGTCCTCTCCGAAACGGTCGTACTCGAGAAGTTCTGTCAGCAATTGAGTGGGAACGTATCCGGTAAATTCCTCCAAAAAAGCAGTCTTTTTTTGGGAAGCCTGAATTCCCGGCTTCATCTCCCTGATGCTGGACTGGTCAATTGGGTCGCTGGCCCAGTCGGCTCCTTCTCCCCAAGACAAGCACTTACAGCTTTCGTAAAGCTCGTCACATTCGGGGCAGACATGCGGGTCCTTGTCTAGGCGACCAAACTTTGCCGTTCCAAGAAAAGAAGTCAAGGCGTCAGAGATCTGCTTCTGATCCTTTTCCGAACAGTTCCACCCTCGGGCCGTCGGAATGTTTACGTCGCCAGTGACCCGAGAAACGTGACCCCGATGAATTGGCCCAATGAGATCCCCGTCAATGGCTTGCATTATTTGTGCGTGCAAGCTTCCCGGGGGCGCTAAAAATATTTTTCTTGCGCCCATGTCAACGAGGAAAGGCGTCGTTTCGGGCTGAAAATTTTCATCATCGTCAACGTCAACCCATTGGATCTCGTATTTTGGCTCGTTAGGAGCGACAGAGTTTGGAAAGTTTCCGGGCTGAATAGACTTGCCGGAGTCCCCGTCCTCGCCCCAGTCCGAATCATAAGCATCAGAAAGACGCCGGTACATAACTACGTTTTAATAATGTAGTTAAGGGCTAGGGAGGGCTGCATGTTTGGATGCGAGCCGCCGTCCCCAGTGTAATCAGTAAATCCGGTAACGGAGTGGCGATGGTCAGCGTTTTGCGGAGCGGTCCCGCCGCTGTGATTGTGGGCTGCTGGGCCGTTAGCCCCTACATCTAGGTACCCTCGCTCGAATGGTCCAACGCTCGTTCCGCCTGCAAACTTTGCGGTTCCGGCTGTACGATAAACGCCGCCAGAGCCGCCTTGATTATTCAAAGAGTGAGTATGACTCAAAGACTGGTTTTCGGTCCCCGTAGTAAAGCTGTGGGCGTGGTCGGTATCTTGGATCCCAGTTCCAAGCGTGGTACCACTGTGACGATGAGATGGGATCTGCGCTGTCGTCAGCGTATGGGATTCCGTACCAAACACGCTGGCAAGGGTTCTTGCGGTTAAGCCAGATCCGGTTCCAACTCCAACAATAGCGCGGCCCCGAAGGTCGGGAAGCGTGAAACTTCCGCCGGAGCCGCCGTATGTATAGGCGACAACAGCGAATAGGTCGGCGTAGGTCGTAGTTGATACGCTTGCACCATCACAGAGCAGATATCCAGTTGGAGACGAGCTGCCAGCGTAGGGAAGGATTACTCCGGTGATTCCCGTGCCAGCAGCGCCAGTTGGTCCGGTAGCTCCTGTCGGTCCTCCTGAAGGCCCCGTTGGTCCTGTTGATCCGGTAGGTCCGGTGGATCCAACTGACCCTGTCGGGCCTGTTGGGCCTGTTATTCCTGTTGGTCCGGTGGGTCCTGTTTGTCCGGCCTTACGAGTAAGGCTAGTCATTAGCTAAGAGCCGTCCAACTAACGCCGTCGCCACTTGTCGTTGCGTCAATGTAAATCAAGCTCGGGTTTGTGATATCAATAGTTACCGTATCGCCAATACCGAGCGGCGTACCCCTGCGGGTAGGGCTTCCTTGAGTTCCGGGAGCAGCAACACAAGTAGATCCGCCAACAACAATTGTTCCGGTGTTTGTTGACAAAGCTGTAATGATAATTTGTTTAATTGTTGCCGACGCGGCGAGGGAGGCTCGAGTTCCGGCTGTTGTGACTACTTTAATTCCATCGGTAATTGTCGTGTTGGCAATTAAAGGAATCGTAACGGGTAAAGGATTGGCCGCCGTAACGTGACTGGCAACACCGTCTCCACCCATATCTAGCTTTATGTACTGGTACTGCACGCCCCCAACATCGTCGGAAGCGATGTTCGCGGTTCCGGAACTAGCATTAATTATTACGTTATCAGCCATCAACCTTTACAGTCCCGCTAACCAGAGATTTCCGGGGTTGGTTGCGCGGAGCAATTTTGTCTGCTACCTTTCCCGAATGGATACAGAACAAAACAGAGAGATAGAGTATGAGGAATATGTCAAAGCTATCTCTCTTGACAGCGAGCTAATCAAGAACGGAAAGATTGAAATTCCTTCGTTTGAAGAGTGGCTTTCTTATCAGCTTTACTCTGAGCAAATATCAGTAGGCAAATCACCTAGGAGGCAATGTGCCAGTAATTAAACCGCGTCGTCGTCGGGTTTGGGAAAATCCGCCAGAGAGCCGCAAGGCTTGGAAAAAGAATAAGAAGGCCGATCTTCGGAAGGCTGGCTTGGAAACTCGCCATGCGGTCAAAAAGGCCGCAGTAAAGGCAGAGAAACGGGCCGCCAAGAAGGAAGCAAGGGAGTCGGCAAATGAGAACGCTTAAGCTTTTTCGCTGGGTCATTGAGACGCGAGCGCATCGAACACGATTCATCGGCTTAGGCATCGAGATTGACCCCGCAGTAGGCGGAGTCGGATTTCTCTTCTGCCTACCGCTCATTGATGTTTCGTTCGACGTTTGGAGCTTAAGCCACCTGCAAAAGGCGGCGGAGCAACTAGCGGAGTTAGTTAACGCTGAAAAGCCTGACTGGAGCATTTACGCCCCAGCCAAGCAAAAGCATTAGTCGTCTCGGTTAGAAACACTGACAATGTGGCTTGGGTTTAGCGCAAGCCGCATCTCGGCACCGTCTGGGCCAATCGTCGTTAATTCAACTAGTGGTCCTTGAAGGTCCTTGATCTCGTCTAGGCTCTCAACGACTACATAGTTGCCTTGGGTGGTACTGATTACAGTTGACATGAATTACTCCTTGTGTGGTTTGTTACAAGGTATTCTATCACAACTATAGTCCGGGCTTCTGCAATACCCCCTGCAAGAGTCCTGTGGCTTGGTTTAGCAGGTTTACGGCGTTGTTTACGTCCGCATCGGGGTTATTAGCTAGAGCTTGAGTCATCTGCTGAATGGACAGCAATTGCGTGACGAGGGGCTGAAGGTTGGCGTTTTGCGCGCTTACGCGCCCCAACCCGTGACGAATCGACCGCTGCTCGTCTCTATCAAAGCTTTTAGGCATCAGCCTTTACGCGGTTGTATTTGGATAAAAGAAGGGCCGGGTTCCCGAGAGGTTCCCGACCCTTCCCCACACAACCATCATGGCTGGCATCACACCAGCTTGTAAAGCATAGCAGACTCCTTATGTGCTATACTATTGGCTATGCCCAACTGGTGTTTAAACAAATTAGAAATTGACGGACGACCAGAGGTGCTTTCCAGATTCTACGAGGAAAACCTCTCAGAAGAGGGAAGCTCGCTGTCATTCAGTAGATCCGTTCCGCTCATGGACCCGCTTAAGTTTGAAAGCACTTTGATTCCCTTGGCCGTAATTGTTTGGGGAACCAAATGGGACGCCTGTGAGGTAACGGCCTTTGCTGATGAGGCTTTGACCGACCCAATTGATATTGCTCGGCGCATCGGAGAAGGGGCAAAGTTCTATTACAAGTTTGACACCGCTTGGTCTCCGCCAGTCGAGTGGCTGGAGCAGATCGCCCCCAAGTATCCGGAGATCTCTTTTCGGCTGTCCTTTGTGGAGCCGGGAATGGATTTTATGGGAGAAGACGTCCATGAGAACGGGGAGCGCAAGTCTAGTTCTAGCGGCCCAATGGACTACAAGTTTGCTTCTGAGCGAGGGTTGCTATCATGGCCAGACTGTTACGGATGCGGTGATCCGCACACCGAAGAGTTTGTCAACGAAGAGCTTTGTGAGAAGTGTGCAGAGCAAGACCTAATGATGAGAGGAAAACCATCGTGAACAACCACCCAATTGATTCGATCCGTGTAGTTGAGTTCTGGGAGCAAGGTTATAACTATCGTGAAACCGGAGAGCAGTTCGGCGTAAGTCGAGAGCGTATTCGGCAGATCGTAGTCGCCTCGCACAAGAAAACCTGCCAGCTACCTTGGATTGGACCCGGAGAGGGAGTGGCCTGTGGGTGCATCAGCGCCCATAGATCCGGTCGGGATCGCCTTCGTGGAGAAATACTGGCGAAGCATGCGGACGCAATTAAGGTTGAATACCTAAGCGGAATGCCGATGAAGGATATTGCACAAAAGCACGATCTTTCAGCCAAGGATACTCATTGGTTTGTTGAAGGTTTCTCTGAGGAAACCAAAGCAATTCGCAATTCCAATATGTGGACTGCAAACAAAACCCGAGGCACCAACGATCTTGATAAGCACATTGTGAACATCAAGTCCCTTGCCGACAAACTGGGTCGGGTTCCAACAAGGGCTGAATATGACCGCGAAGCCGCTTTGCAAGGCTGGCGCTCAGCCCAAACAATCTGCATTAGGTTTGGGTACTGGTCAAGTGCAATCAAGGCCGCTGGGCTTGTTCCAAGCAAGGTCACAGCAAGCGTGAGTAAGTCCCGGCGCGACAAGCATTGGAACGACGAGAAAGTGCTTGACGCAATGCACTACATGTATGAGGCCTATGGCGAGATCCCCCCTTTAACTCGATACCGGGAAATCTATAAGGAAGTTCCGTGGCTTCCTTCGGACCAAATGATTCGTCGCGGAAGCGGCTGGCCTGAGACGCGCCTATTGATCATGAATACGCATGATGATTGGGAGCCTAAGTTCAGCACCGACGAGCTTATTCCGCCAACGGGAACTGGTGGCCGACCAAAGAACACAAACACAACGGAGGCAATAGCATGACTAGTATGATCAAGTTCGGAACTATTGACGCTAAGGGCAAGGTCACTAACGTTCGTATGGTTCCCAATTCGTCAGTTCACGACTGTCCATTTCGCATTCTTACCCCTTCGCATTACCGCAAGACAAAGAGTGCTAAGTGCCGATGCGATGATCCCAAGCATCTTGAAATGGCAGACAACGGTTACGTGTGGAACAAAAAGGAAGGTGTTTGGAATGCCGTGGAGCGTTGATCAGACCTGCCTTTACGAATACGATATCGGCCTGCTTCCAATGATCTCCGAGTGCGGAGTGCTAAGTACCTCCAAGCCATCACCTTTGACTCGTGACGAAATCGTCCCGGTCCTTGAGAAAATTGCAAAGCATTCAAGCTACCAAAAGCAGACCATTGTTTGCCATGATGAAAACTTTGATCCTATTGTCTTGCAAGATGGAAAGGTAATGAACGATGACGACTGAAACGCGCAAGCGAAAGATGCCCAAGACGGCTGTCCTATCGGCTCCGCTTAGGGAATGGCTTCTGGAAAACTATCCGACCCTAAGCGTCCTTGAACTTAGCAGGGAGATTGGGCTTCACGAAAGAACAACAAGGGCCATTGTCTTTGCCGAAAGACCGACAGTCAACATCACGCTGGTCGATCAGGTCTTTACCAATCTTGGAAGTCCTTATCTTCTAGATGAGCTTTACCCAATGGACGAAGCGGCATGAGACTAAAAGACGCCGCCTACGGAGCGTTTTTGGTCGTTGGGGCCACGCTGCTGTTCATCTTCGTTATGGGCCTCTGTAGGCTTGTTATGAGCCTCTAAGAGTGCATTAAGCCGTTCCAGCCAGAGGTAAGCTGCTGGTTTACTGGCTGGGCGTTAGGGTAGTTCTCGTAATACCACTTGTTAGCTGCCGACTGACCTTCGTTAGTCCAGATGCGGGAATACTCCCTTGCGATATCGGCAGGATTGTTTCGAGGTTCGACAAACGTGTTATACATTGGCTCGCCCATTCTTTCGCCAAAGGGGACCTCCTCTAGCTCACGGTTGTATTGCTGTACAGTAACCGGCTGATTTTCGGTTAGAGGCAATTTGTCAAATGGGTCAGGGTCGCGGCGGCGACCAAACTCATCATAGCTAACTGGTGGCGGCGCCGTGTAATCTCCCGGTTGCGCGTCATTGTTGAGACCCATATTAATTCTTTCGCGCCCTTCATCAGACAACTGTGGGTTGGTCGGATCTTTGTATTCGCCCGCCATTGGATCCTTGCCGGGTGGGGTTCTTAGCTGGATAAGATTTAGGAACCTTTCGTCAATAACTTCATCGGCAACTTCCCTTTTAAGAGCCTCTTCATCAAAACTAAAAGCCTCCACTTCCCCGCCTGCTTCTGAGTACTGCGCTTCTTCCTCTGGCGACATTTCATCAGTAATGTAACGAGGATAACGTTCGTACTCTCCAGCCCAATAGTCAAGAATTTCTTTAATGAAGTTGTTCAAGTTCATTCCATAAAAACCATAGCTGCCTTGCTCGCTTAGAAGCCCAATAAATGTTTCCGGGAACGAATGGTAGTTTTCTACTGCATCCATAGCAAGCGCCTCAGGAATTGGATCGGCCTCAAGCGTACACTCGTCATCGATGTTGTCGTCAGAAAATTGGCGAATTACGTCCCAAGGATCATCCATAATTGCTTCTGCCCTGTCGATTTCTTCGACGCTTCCAAAGTCCCAATTAGTAATGCCACCGGCACGCTCGGCCCAGTCATACATTCCAAGACTTTCAAAATAGTAAGCATTGTCACGGTTTTCGGACAAGCTGTCATTTCCTTGGCCGCCACCATCATCGTCTCGGCCTGTAAAATTGTTGAAGGCAGAAATTAATTCTCGCCATTCCTCCTTCGGATATCCGGACCTTCCTTGAATGTGTCCCAAAGAGTTGTCCTCAGGATTCCAATTCCAAGTTGCCTTTGGAATTCCGTCTGGATCACGAAGAGAAAAGCACTCTAATTTTTCTTCCGCAATGCCGTAAACATACGGCTGCTCATCACTGCCAATGCAGTGTCCTAGAATTGCTGTTTCTAAGCGTGCGCTTTCTGCGGTTGTGATTTGTACAGCGCGCCAGCCTTTATATTTTTCTGGGTCAATTATTCCCGGGTAGCCTCGTTCAACGAGATCTTCCATTGTGTAAGGCTCGTCACGACTTGTTTCGCCGCGCAGCTTTGCGTCCTCTAGTTCTTCTAGGACCTGCATATTTCTAGCCTCAATTGCCTGCGGAAGGTCAACGACCATTGGGTTGTAAAACTGATCAGGAGGGGTATTTGCCCTTTGAAGTTCGTCCTCTTTGCGCTTAGACGTTTCGTCTTCAAGTAGCTGTTTTGAATACTGCTTGATCATTTCTTGGCTACGGACCCATTCAAGATGCTCATCAGAAATTTTCCACGCTTGATCCACGTCCATCTCCATAACATTCTTGCCTTGTCGAAATGGAGACTGACGGGCGTTAAACCATGTTGCGATTGAACCAAACAATAATTCTACGTTTGTGGTGCCGTGATTCAAGCCAATTTGGTCTCCTCGAGCGGCTTCGCCTCTAGCTCCAAAGTTTGGAGTAATGTCGTTCTTTGCCAGTCTTGCAACAAGCCAAGGAAGCAGCCCTTCAGCGTCATTTTTGGCGCAGAGATTATCAAGGCGTTCAAGAACTTTGAGTCCAGCATTAGGACCACCGGGGCCTTGAGAGTTTGGGACCTCCCCGGAGAGCGGACCATTGCGTCTAAATATTTTTTGGTTTTGCTTGAAGATTTTTCGTCCGGCATTTGTCTTGAGGTCCGGAACGAAGTCTTCTTGCTGACCCCGAGTTTCCTCAACCGCATTATCAATCCCTCGACGCAGATCAGAGGCAATTGCGTCTGATATACCTTCTTGAGCAATTCGAGCTATTTGAGGAGGGGAGAGTTCTACTATCCCGATGTTTAGTTCTTTAGCCTGTTCCAGCCCAAATAGGAATAATTTGCCTTCAGCGTCGCAAACAATAGCGTCTACGTCAAGGACTCTACGATCACGGAATTCGTACCCATTGCTTACAAGCCAATTGGTTAGGTGTATTTCCGCCATAGAGGGAGTGCGGCCAGCATCGTGAGTGGCGAAAGGGTCGTAGTCCTCTGGTGGCGTCCCGAACTTGCCAATAAAAAGGCCTACTTTTGGTTTTGGCGCCTCTTCTTCCTCAGCGGCAACTTTCGTCTGCTCTTCCTTGTCCGAATGCCAATATCCGCATGAGCAAGGCAGGCCACTAAAAATATTTCTGTGGGTGTAATTCTCCGCATTTTGCGGGTCTTCTTCTTGAAGCGCTTCAGAAATTTTTCTGCTTGACAGGTCGTCAAACCCAATCATCTCTGGGGTCAGATCGCCTTCAAAGAAAGGGTCTTTTGAGAATTTGCGAGGCATTCAATACTTACGGGCCAGATCCTCCGAATATGTAGGCGAACCTGCATCGGCACTTGCACTGATCGCATGGATGCGCTATACTATGTACTCAAGAAAGGAACGTTATGACTGTTGACCATTACTCAGCCCTTTGGGACGAATCAGCTACCGAAGAGGACGTTATTCAGACGTATCAACACCTCATAAACACTGGCCAAGCATGGCAGCTTGAAGGCCATGTTGGACGTACTGCGATGCGTCTTATCGAGGACGGAGTTTGCGCCCTTGGCAAGTCCGATCACCGCGACTACTACGGAGGCCACATTCCTAGTCGTTTTCAGGTCGAGGCCGGAACCAAGGGAAGCGTCGAGTTCGTACAAGAACACGGTAACGAGGTCTCAGAATGACCAGCGCTCTTATAGTTGGGGCGCTTGTTATTTTCGTTGGTGCCTTGCTGGCAGCCATCGATTTGGTTCTGGATTTCTTCTGGGGTAAAACACCGAAGAGAAAGAAACGACGATGAGGATTCTAATCACAACAATTGCATTCTGCGCTCTTGCGGCTCCAGCTATAGCCAGCCCGATCAGTCCAAGCTTGATCGGCGTGATGCCTGAGCAACCTCCTATTGTCAAGGCCAAACCCAAGGTCAAGCCCATGCCAGACAACTCAGAGGTTTGGATTAGGATTGGACGTTGCGAACAACCGGGTTCGGGTAAGTGGGGAATCAATTGGAGCCACCCCGGACCTCAGTTTCAAGGTGGCCTAGGTTTCTATTCAGGAACTTGGGATTCGTACAGGCCTAGTGGCTACCCAGATGAAGCTGGGCAAGCTACTTGGCGTCAACAAATGAACGTCGCAAACCGCGTCGCAAACGACGTAGGGTTTTCGGCTTGGGGGTGTTTTTAATGATTGCCACAGCACTAGCAGCAGCAGCACTAATGACCGGATCCGGTACCGCCTATCACAGTTGCGATGGCAGTACCTCGATGACAGCAAGCGGACGGACGGCAAAGGTCGGCTACGTCGCTCACAACGGCCTGCCTATTGGGTCATGGATTGAAATGGTTCGCCCTCGTACCGTCATGGACCGCAAGTGGTTCCAAGTCATGGATCGCGGCGGACCCTCCTTCCTAGTTGATTTCTGGGCCAAGGACTGTTCTTGGATGCATGCCTTCGGACGCAGAACAATTACGATCAAAGCCGTCCCGAGGTCAGAACTCTACCGAGGCAAGCCTATGAAAGGCTGGTCGTTTCGTAGAGGCTCAAAGTCAGCCAAGCTTGTTTGGAGGGCGAAATAATGGCCGCTCCCAAAAGCCCCCTAAGCGAAACCGTTGAGTTTGGTCAAACCCTGCGCCTGTGGGACTACGACTGCGCCGGGTATCAGATCGGATACATTGACGAGGACGGCTGCTGCTGGGAGTCCTGCCGGGAGCGAGACCTAGCAACAACCGAAGGCCGCTTCAGGGACGGAATGATTTACTGGAACCGAGGGGAGGCTAGTTCGCCTCCTAATGCTCTAGAAATTGCCAAGCTTGAGTGCCGGGACCCAGACAACATTGAGGACGCGGCTAAGGCCGCTGAGGGCCTTGTGGGGGACAAGCCTTGGGATATCGGACAGGCCTTGGGGCGTCCGGTTACAAGAGCGGCTTAGTCGTCGTAATCGTCGTACTGGCTTTCACCGTAGCCATCGTTGTAGCTATCGATGGCGCGCCTGTGTAGCTCCGTAATAACCTCGTCGTTATCGAAAACAGCCTTTGCGACCGCTGCGGTCAACTCCTCAGGAATCTGAGGGTAGATGTACTCAATCTCTTCATTTGTATCAGGAGAGGTGTAAATTGCCTTCCCGATGGCAAAGTCCGCCTTGGCTTCGTTCAGGTCCACCTCAAAGAGTTCTTCGCTTCCTGCGCCGGACCCCTCTCCCCAATGATTCCAACTACTTTGAACATTTGGATCCAAGTCAATATCAATGTCCTCGGCGTAAATGCTTTGACCGGCTGAGTTCTCAACCACCACATATCGAATCGTCGAGCTTCCGGTCATGTTGACATCGGTAACGGCCCAATCATCGTTTAAGTACCCGGCGCCGATCTTCATGATGTCATTCCAGCTTGATTTCTTTTCATCAAAGATGTCTAGCTGATCACCATGCTCATCATCGCACGAGTAGCACTGGCGCGTGTAAGGGTCGATGCTAGTCGGGCTGTCGCCGCAGCGTTCACACTTGGTTACGTTGATTCGTTCAGGCTTCTTGTCTGGATCTTCCATACAAGGCTTAAACGACTGTAAGCGGCAATAAACTAGGCTTTACTAGTCCACCACACGTCCCGAATGATCGAAATCATTGGAAGGTTGATTTCGATACCCATTGGGCTGAAGTAAATTCCGAAGCGAATGTCCTTTGGGACAAAATAAAAGTTCCAATTCGCATGCTTAACCAGATCGGAATCTTTCATCATCCTCTTAAACTCTTTGTAGTCATTGATCTCGCGCTCGTTTTGCATCTCTTTAAAAATCTTAGCCATGTCCTCTCCAATATTTCTCTCACTGGGTAGTAGATCAAACATCTTTAACGCCTTCCTTGTGCTTTTGGATCATGTTAATCATCGAATCCAGAGCCTCTTCGTTGAACGGAACATGGAACATGATCTCGGACTTTTCGTCGAGGAAGTTGAATTGCAACCCATCTTCGATCTCATCCGATCCCCACTTACAACTCTCAATAGAAATTCTAATCATTTTCTCTCCTAAAGCGTCAAAGCGCCGAATTTGGACTGGTGAACGGCCTCTATTCTAGCAACCGTTTCGTCAAGCGGAACCTTGGTCAAGCTCGCCGTTTCTTCGATGCCGTTTCCGTGCATCTTAATCCTTGCCTTTGGAGCTTTTAGTTCTTTCCGCCACCATGCAAGAATCGACCGCTCAACTTCAAGGGCGTCAGATCCACGAGGGAAATGCCAAGTCCCATAGATGTCCCAGCCCTGCTGGCGAAACTTATTTAGACGAGATTCGCGCTCGATATCGCCACTAACGCCGACCTTGATAGTGGTGTTTTTAATCGCAAGGTAGACCATCGCTGGCAGCTTGCCATTAAACCCAGTTGGCTTTCTACATTTGGCGCAAGCCAATCCTACTTTTCTGGGGTCCCGGATGTTTGCAGCACTCGCCTCCCACTCATGCTTACAAGTGAGGCAGCGAATAGGAACCTTGACAAATTGGTTGACGGGCGGTCCAAGCCATTCGGCTCCAACAGCAAAAGCCTCGGCGTCTCTCTGCTCCCGAGTAGCCGTTACCTTTTCGTCATGGCTTTTCCTTGCGCACTTGGGGCAGCCCCATTTGCGAGTCTTGTTTCCTTGGCTGGTATACCCGTTTTTGACAGATTTTGCACCTGACGAAACATTGTTTGGCAGCGCGGCCCATTCGTTTCCGCAACTAAGGCAGCGGATGGGAGTCTTATCTTTGCCTCTTCCGCAAGGCTCCAGCCATTCCGCCCCAATTGCTTTGGCCTGACGATCCCTAATCTTCTGGGATACCTTTTTGTATCCAACCTTTTTGTATCTAGACGGCATTTTGATCCTCCTCTGGACTCCAAGGCTTGCCGCCAATCCAATCCATAACGTCATCAAGAGAAACGTCGCAGGACCTTAGGTCGTCAAGCAGAACAGTTTCCGTTTTGCCCTCGACCATATCGATGTCCTTGGCGACACGACGATTGATTCTAGGCACCCAAAGATCTCGCCTCCACCACCGAATGACCTCCTGTTCGGCAGCAAGCGCTTCCGAGCCAAGATCAAAGTACCTCATGCCGTAGAGCTTCCAGCAATTTCGATTAAACTTAGCTAGTCGGGAGCTTTGGTTCTGATGGGAGTCTTTGGTCGTCTTTATCCAAAGCTGCCCGGTCACGCCAACCTTGACAACGGTTGGTCGAAGGTTCTCCCTTCTGACTGAGAGGTACGCAACAGCAGGGGCGTCTAGATTGAATCCCAGCCTTTGCGTTGGTTTATTTGGCTCCGGCATGAGCCTCTCGATTTTTGCGTTGAACTGGGCAGCAAACTCATCAAGACTCGTCATCGTCTTCTCCGCCTAGGTGAGCATGGAGATCAATGTGCATTTGGGTAAGCATTTCGGTCATGCCGTTCATCTGGACCTCTAGAGCGTCCATACGCTTCACTACGGAGTCCAGCTCCAGTTCTACTCCCAAAGGGTCGTCAAAGTGCATTTACGGCCTCCCTAGCGCTCTCATAGCCTTAGACCGCCAACCGCATGAGCAGATGGCCAGCTTGGCTGGTTTCTTGCTGAACCGATCACGGAAGTGATAGGCAGTAAGTCGATGTTTGATGCGCTGAGTAAGCATGTTGAATCCCCTTGGGCTTTGCCCGCGAGTTTTTGCGGTAATTACGGTCAAGCCTGTCGTGTGCGGGATCTGTGCGGAAGGGCGCAGCCTGCTATTGGAATAACGGCTGCGCTTTCCCCACTTAGCCCGGAATCGACGACTGAACCCATAGGGCTTAGTATAGCAGAGTTATTGAAGAAAGCGGGAGCGAGTGTAGTTGTCTCGTAGTTTCTTCATTGCTTGATAGTCTTGGTATTCGATTCTTAAGGAAATTATTATTGCTAAGACACTAATGATAATGAGAGCCATTCCTAAGAAATGATGGCCGAAGGTCTTAGTTAGTACTCCTAGGGCTAGGATGATTACTGATAGGGCTAGGCTCATTGGTTGTTTTCCTTTTGGGCGAGATTGTCTTTTACTGGCCAACTGCTTATGGGGTCTATTTCTTCTCTTAGGTAAGTTTTGAGCGTTTCTTGGTTTGCACAGTTTAGGCAGATGTATGTTCTTCTATCTGCTTGGGAGATTGCTGGGTAGGGTGGATCGTTTCTTTGCCATTCGTTTCCAAAGTTGAGGGGCGTGTATTTGTTGTTCTCGCATCTTGGGCAGAGGGTGGCGCGAGAATTTCTTCCGAAGTCTCCTGAGTGCCAGCGGTCCGTCATTCTTCTGTGGTTCCGGGGGGCGACCACTTCACGATGTTGAGGAAGTCTTGGTACTTTTTGTCATCGGAGGAGGTTTCCTCAATGAACTGGTTGTGCTTCATCAGGTTTATTTCACGGCGAGTTTCTCCGTGGGACTGGCGTTCGTGTTGCCAGTAGTCGTAGAAGTTTGCGGCGTTTTGATTAACGGCCTCGAGATTCGCTTCTAGCTCTTTGATGCGGGCTTCAAGATCTTTTCTTTTAAACACTGAACTTGCCCTCCGGTTGTGTGTGCTACAGAGAAGAAATACTATCGCCCCAAGAGACCGCTGTCAAGTGGCGATCTTTACGGCGAGCTTTGTCCTTCTGGCTCTGCTTAACGACGTAATGGATTTCTTGGGAGATCCACTGCATCTCGACTAACATCTTTGAGACCTGAGTCCGGAGGACTGGATCTTTGATGTTAGGAGGGGCCATTAGAAGTCGGAAGGACGGTATTCGGGAGAGAGATCTTTGCCGGGACCATGACGACCCATTGCCGTTCCGTCGGGGTCGTAAGGATCTTCAAGATCTTCAAGAGCGTCAGATTCCATTCCTCGCTTGTCTTCCATCATTTGAATCTTCATCTTGACTTCTTCGATCTGTTCCATGAGACCAGCCAACTCTTCCTCAGCAGCTAATAGAGGGTCGGGCTGCGGTTCCTCTGGACGATTCTCAATCTCAAACGCTCCTGAACGAGGATCATCATTGGTTAGCTGACTATGAACGCTGCCTTGCCTCGATGAGTAATTGCGGTTCTCCCAATCAAAGGCTAGGCTCTCGTCGTTGGTCAAATTCGTCTCAGAGGACAGCTCGCTAAGACAGTCATCGCAAAGCTTCTGATTTCCATAACCGGCCTCAGCAAGATAATGAAAGTTTTTCGTGTTGTCGCCTGTCAGAACGTCTTCGCAATGCTCACAACGTTCTGGCTTCCATCCCTCGGGAGCCATAACAGGGAACTTAGTCGAAGGCTGATCGCCAGCTTCGTAATCCTCAAGTTCATATTCGCTAGGGAACCAAGGATTGCCGCTAGTGATTTGACTATGAATTGAGTTCTTTTCCATGGTTATCTTAGGCTCGTCTTAAGGCTTCCTTAGTCTTTATAGGTCTGTTTATAGTGTTTAATAGTATTGGGGTATAGCAGACTTGTTTTGAAAGCGGTAGCTCCTAGCTTTCTGTCTGGCGACCTGCTATACTTGTTGAACACCAACCGAAGGACTCAATCATGGACAGCGAAGAATTCAATCCCATTGACTTTGAAGACCGCCCCGGATACCGGGCGTTCATCATTGGCGACCTCAAGCTCGTGTTCAAAGAGGACGAAGATCCTCTTGGGCCAAAAGAGATCCATCTGCTCGTTCGCGGCGAGCCAGTAGCCTCGGCGGTTTTCAATCCAACCAACACGGCAATTGCTTTTGATATTTCCGACGGCGCGGCGGATCACGAACGGGCAATGCAACTGTTTACCGAACTCGTGAACTCCTTCCAAGACAAGCAAGTTGTGGCGGCGGAGTTTAGGGTCGAACTAGACACTTGGGAACACGCAGACCCCCGTATGCCTTTCGGACCCACCACCTACTCTCAGGACGCGCCTGAGGACCCTTACGCGGCCTATGTGAAGGAAGACCCGGAGCGGGTCGAGGATCTCATCAACAGGATGATTTGCAACATCAATGACGACGAGGCGCCGTTTGATATCTTTCAAGAAAATCGATGGGTAAAGGATCACGGCGAGCAGTGCAAGGTGGACTGTCCAATGACCGAAGAGGAATACTGGGAAGGCGAATAATGACGAATAACTACTACATCATTCGTTTTTGTTTGGACAGAGAGGACCCTGACCACCTGCGAATTATTCGCACCGGCTTGACAAGAGCCGAAGCGATGGAGCATTGCGGGCGGGAAGACACACACGAGAAAAACCCGGACGGAACTACTAAGTGGTTCGACGGCTTTGATTACGAGAAAAGCAAGGTGAAATTGTGAACTTTCAAGACGCCCATAGGATTTTCAAGACGGCAAGAAACAAAGCCTCCGGCAAGCCGCTTGGTAACAACACACGCCTTCACCAGCGAAAGAACTGGGACGGCGACGCTTACTACTACGCGGTCACGCTTCACGGCACTGACGTAGTTGAGATCTACCGAGACGGCAAAAGGGTTCTCAACAGCGGAGGCTGGCAGACGATCACGACGAAGGACCGGATCAACACCTACGGTGCCGGTCGAGTGATTCAGAAAGACTTCGTTTGGTACTGGCACCCGGAAAGCGAATGGGACGATCTCAAACTCGTCCGCTTCGAAGACGGGATGACGGTGACTCCGCTAAGGGCGCTCACCCATGCCTAGATGCCCTGACTGCATGGCAACCAAAACGCACATCATCTACTGCGACGGCTGCTGGCTTAAGCTCGTCCGACGCTCCAAGGACGTCGGCTACAAGCTGCCCCTAAAGGAAGAGCCTAAGAGGGATCCTCGACGGGACTAGCCTCATCAGGCTCAAAGGTCCTTTGATTGAACAGCCCCTCGTTCTCAACGTGAGAACTTGAATCGCCTCCGCACAAAGGACAGTTCCATTGGCGATACTCCGCAGGGGGACAATTGCGACTACGACCGTGATGCATTTTCTCGTTCCAGCCGGAGGTCTTCTCATCACTGCCGCCATTAATTTTGTGGTACATCGAGTTGGCCCAAGAGCGACCAGCATCGCCACCCCAGAGAAGCCAAGCGGTCTTCCACGGAGAGTTGCCCTTCCCTCCATCATCGGGACGAGTCTTGTCATGCCGCTCAAAGAAAGAATGCATCCTCTGAATGTGATCGGAAGTAAGAGGCTTGCCATCAGCAATCGAATGAGCGCGAGTCACAGTTGCCGACTCAAGTCCGTCTCCAGCCTCCCCTTGATTGACTAGCTCAATACCACGCCGAGCATTAGATCGCGCTCCTGATGGGGCAACATAGGAAGCTCCAAATTTAAATTCATTGGCTGGCCGATAGCCTTTGCCCGACAAAAATTTTTCAATCGCCGTTGCCTCAACGGCAACATCGCCTTGATCGCTTTCGATGTTGTGCTTGCGAAAGAACTCCAAAGGCGAATCATTGAGATCATAGCGAGAAGGCCGAAAGGACTCGGGATGTTCATCCGGGTTCATGCCAGTCATCTGCTTGATCGAATCCGCCATTTCTAAATGATAACCCTTTTCACGTCCGATGAAAATGGTCTTTGATTTGCCATCATCAAAAATCCAGATTGGCCAATCGCCCTCCTCCGGAAAGACTTCGCTGTGATCTCCATGCACATCCTCAACGCCTGTCAGATCGACAACTTGAACGCTCAATGGCGGAACCTCATCTTTTGCCCCTCGCTGCATACGATCATTCCAGTCCCGAGGCCAAAGGTCCTCATCATTTAGCTCGTCTTCATTCCAAGCCGATCCCGGCTCCTCAGGAAGGAGTGTGCGATCTGCAATCGGTATGGTCCCGAGGCTCCTTGGCTCGGTTCCCCTTGGCCGGTCATCAAGCGGATAAGCCCCAGCAATTTCGGTCTCTCGTTCAACAGCGTTGTTTACGTCTGGCACGGTTTGGCTTGGACCCTTGGGTTTCCTTGTTTCAACTCCATTTTGACCAAGAAGCCTTTGAATCGTGGGATAGCTGACATTAAACTCGCGTCCAATGGCCCTAAGAGACGCCCCACCTTCGTACATCTCTTTCACCTTGGCTATGGCCTCTGGAGTTTGAAGAGCGGCTGCCTCCGGAGGAATTTGAGGCCTGAGTTCATTTCCCTCATCGGTAAGAACTCTTCTAACGGTCTCCCCGGCAACTCCAAGCTCGCGTCCAATCTCCTTTACGGATTTTCCGCCCTCGTACATCTCTTGAACTTCCCTAAGCATTCCTCGAATCTTGTCAGCGTGACCTTTGGTGGGCGGTTGAATGCCACCACCAAATTTCATACGCTCGTTCCAGCTCGATTGACGACCCGGCATATAAAACCCTTGTTCGACGCCCCAGCCATCATCGTCAAGTTGAAGCCAATCGAACCGCATAAAAAATTCTCGGTTCTCGATCTCATTGACAAATAACGTCTTGCCAGTCTGATCGGAGTACGCCTTTAGAGCAAGCATGAATTCGGAACCCAATCCGGATCCCTTTTCTAAGGCGTGAAGATTGTCAAGATGAACGCTATCCGAATCCTCACGAAGCGCGAACTCGATGTTGCCACTGCGCGTCTCCAATTGAAGCCCCGAAAATTCGCTGTTAGAAACAACGCCTCCCAATTGCTGGGCTATGAAATCTTGAACCTGCATATTATTTAACCCCCAGCAAGGGGACCCAACTAAGCAAAAGACGGGACTCCTAAAGGGGACCCAAAGGGACCCGCTTACATCAAGCCGAGAGTACGACCCGCCGAGAGCCAACCGTGTTCGCACACGCCATCAGCTTCAACGTAACATCCTTCAGGACAATCCGTCAAGCCCATCGTGTCTTCCAACTCATGAGGAGCATATCCGTATTCAATATCTGATTGAAGTTCCGCCGCCGCATTTGGAGAAGGTTTCTCGCCTTGGCCGGTGGTGGGCTTAGAACCGGGAGGGCTAGGAATGTGATCGGGATGAACCCAACCGGGCTGCTCACCCTGTTGAGCGATCTTCATTTCAGCCAGCATATCTTTAGATGTCGTAAGTTTCTTCATAAACATTACCGTGAGGAGCAACACATATATAATGGCAAACGGGTTAGCAAAATATTCAATTTAGATCAGCGCGTTAGAGAATGGGGTATCACCGATCATACAGGGGGTACCCTAGAATCACTATCCTCGGACTTCACGGGGGGTCGCCCTATGACAGGTTCCCTCTCTGGGGCTATTGCTGGAGACTGTGGGGGCTATGGGTGGGCGAGATAGGTGAGCATCAGGGGAGAGATAGACAGGGCGTTAGGCGCTGTTTATGGGCGTCATAGGTTTGCTTGTGCTGTTTGATACAAGCCCTCTCTCAATCATAATACGTCAGACATAGTTCCGTCCGATGAGTGTGATAGGGAAATAACCCAATGATTACGCATACTTCGCACTAGGGGAAACAGAACACTTACCTTCCTTCCGTCCGAACAGTTTGGTAGAGTGGTCACAGTCAATCTCAAACAGGAGAACCCCAATGATGAAGATCAATCGCCGCAACGTAAGACTCGCAGACACACTCTCACCCAAGAGAGGCAAGACAGAGGACTACGATCCCCTAGTCATCATCGAGCTATGGCGAGCAGACGGCAAGGCCAGAGTCAAAGACGCCTCCCTCGTCAGCAAAGATGAAGGCTGGGCAAAGAACCACGTCGCAGACCGAGACGGCAGCCACATCGTCACCCTAGACGAGCTTAACCGCAACTACCGGATCACCTGCGAAGCAGGACGCCCCTGCTGGATCGAATACCTCCACATCAAGTACGGCGGCACCTACTCAGAGCAGTAGGGAGCCGACCAGCCCCTACACACGCGCACGAGAGAGGTTGTTTCGTTGAGGGGCAGAGGGGATTCGACCCAACAGTTATGGGGATCTGTCCCTTCTGTCCGACGCTGTTGCTAAGATGGATACATCAACCCATTAGGAGATCATTATGACCATCACCAACTTCGCACTCATAGCACTCAACGACGCAGAGATCGAGATCATTCTCGACGCTCTCGTCCCCAAGAGCGAGCAGGAGGACGTCGCGGCTGCTCAGGCCGCTGCCGATCTGCGGCTGGCTCTGTTCGTTCGTCAGCAGGATCGTCGTCGTAAGTCACGGCTGGCAGCAGAGGCAGCGCTAGAGGGGAGCCGATAATGCTCTCTCGATCAGACGCAGCGAAGCTGTCAAGCGCCCTGACCAAGGCTCACCTGTCCAAGGACTCAGATGCCTCTGACGCAATCCGTACTGCCTTCGAAGCAGGAGTGACCTCAGCTATCTTTGAGATCTCAATGCTCGTGAACGAGTTGAGTGGCGGGCGAGTGGACGGCGTAGCCTTTCATCAGACCGCTCTGCTCACCGAGAGTCACTTCGCAGACCTCGAAGCTCAGATCATCAGGAGCCTCTAGGAGAGAAGGGGAGCGACACAGCGGGCGAATGACACGGAGACCGCTGCCTGTCGCTGCCTCTCTCAGACCTAGCTCCCATCGCAAAAAACGCGGGGCAGCGTCACCGTGACCGGCTCCGTCCGACGGGTTTGATAGAATGGATACATTCCACCACTCAGGGAGACACCGAATGACCATCATCGAGACCCAGACAGACCACACTTGGAAGCAGACCAAAGAGGGCTACGGCATACGCCACACTCTCGTCGGCACCTCGTACTCAATCCTTGCCAGCGGCGAGGTGATCGTTGATAGTTACGGCGCTCACGGACGGGCGCGGCTTAGTGGCAAGAGGTCATACACAATCTACGACGGGGAGCGCAGTTTCCGCTACTGCGACCTGCTCAAAGACGCCAAGCAGGTCTGCGAACGTCGCTCAGAAGGGAGCCGATAATGACCATCACTCTCGCCGTACAGACCGACACCGCACTCGCAGCCCTCTGGACTCAGATCTACGCTCTGCGGGGCGAGGTCGCTCAGGCCGTAGCATCGCTTGGCGATCAGACCAAGACCGAGGGCGACTACCTCTACAAGCGCGGCTACAAAGTCTTTCAGGGCGACGCTCGTGGCTGGACTCAGATCTTGACTCACGCGGCATCGCTGGCCTACTGCCCTGTCGGCGCAACCAACGTCTTTCGCACCGGCGCTGAGAGTCGAGACAAGTACGGTAAGATGGGCGAGGGCGAGAAGGATCGTCTGCTGAACACTCTCTCCAAGTACGAGACCCTTCGGGACAAGATGGCCGAGATCGAAGTCGAGACCGACCCGCTCCAAGCAATCTACGAGCAGCATCGCTGGAGCCGGTTCTTTCTCGTGACAAGTTCTCAGGGTCACGTTCACTCGTCAATGAGTTGCTCGACCTGCTTCCCTACGACTGAGTACGGCTGGCTCCCGAACCTCTCAGGACTGACCGAGGCCGACGCTGTGGCGCAAGAGGGTTCGATCCTCTGCTCCGTCTGCTTCCCTTCCGCTCCGACCGAGTGGACGACGGGGATCTCCAAGGCTCAGGCCGAGAAGGAAGCGGCGAAGTGTTCCGGCTCCGGCAGCCGAGTGGACGCCAGCGGCGAGTCGCTCAACCCCTACCGCAATAACTATGGCTCCTGCCCTGACTGTAAGGCGCAGCCCGCCATCACCAGCACCGGCAAACTCCGCGCTCACAAGCCCGCCTGAGCGGTTCCGTCCGACGACTTTGGTAGAATAGATACATCAACCAACCACACCACAGGAGATACGATCATTATGGCTTCATCACCGATTCCCAAGGCAGACCAATGGCTCGATCAGAGCATCAAGAACCACGCCGCAGGTAAGCGTGGGATCAACGCTCTGCTCGTCGGCCTACACGGCACCGGCAAGACGACGTATGTAATGGAGAGGGCAGCAGCCAAGGGTCTGAAAGTCGCCCTGTTCACCTGCTCGATCCTCGACCCGTACACCGACTTCGTTGGCGTCCCGTTCCAAGTGATTACCAACGAGGGAACGCCGAGCGAATCGCGCTACCTAGAGAAGGTGCGCCCCAAGGCAGTGGACGAGTGCGATCTCATATTCTTCGACGAGATCAACCGCGCCGCTCCGGTCGTCCTGAACGCAATGCTGGAGATCATTCAGTTCGGCACGATCAACGGCGAGAAGCTCCCGAAGCTGATCGGCTGCTGGGCAGCGATGAACCCGCCTGACGCGGGCTACGACGTGAACCCTCTCGACCCTGCTCTCGTGGATCGCTTCGACACTTTCTACGAGGTCAAGGCCAAGCCGTCCGTGAAGTTTATGAGCGCGTCAATGCGCCCAGAGATCGCTAAGGCTCTCGTCAAGTGGTGGGAGGGTATGGATCGCTCCAAGCGAGACAACACCGACTACATCAGCCCTCGCCGTCTGGAAAAGATCGGCATCTACTACGACACCTTCGGCACGTTTGAGGAAGCCCTACCGGCCTCTATGACGGTCGAGCGGTCGAAGCTGGCTGACCTGCTCCGTGACGCTGAGAACCAAGGCAAGGGCGTCGCCGCAGCAGCCTCGCAAGGCGGCATCGGTGGGGCGGCCAACGCCACCCTGACCTACAACCGCGATTGGATCCGCGAGTACCCGTCGGCCACTGTTGCCGTCCTCTCGTCGGCACCGGACGATCTGACCACTCACAACGCGGTCGTGGCTTGCTTCGACAAGACCAGCGGGGCGAACCTCGTCAAGGACGACGGCGAGGTACTCAACGCCATCAAGCCGTCGGTGCTGGAGGCCTTCGTCGCCGGACTGACGCCAGCCAAGGCCAAGACTCTGGCCGAGAACGTCGCTGTGCTGCCGCAGGCAGACCGTGACCGGCTCGCCAGCCTCGTCTCTGTGGTGGAGGCAGATGCCCAGAAGCGCTAGGGCAGCGGACAGGGCGGGGGGCTTCGGCTCCCCGTCCGGCGTTCCGTCCGACACCTCTGGTAGAATGGATACATCAACCGCAAGACTTTGGAGATTCTTATGACCACCACCATCACACCTGACCAGCACTACCGCGAAGCGATCAAGTGGATTGACACCGAGGCCTACGCCTACTTCGTCACTTCGATCCTGAACCTTGGCAAGCCCAACTGGAACAGCGCGATCCCCACAGCCTGCGTAGGCGTCCCTCAGGACGGCCAGCAGGGTCACGGCAGCACCAGCGGCTTTGAGTACCACTTTAACCCTCAGTTCGCTCTCAAGCTCCCAGCGTCCCAGCTTGCCTTCGTCGCAGCCCACGAGACGCTCCACATCGTCCTGAACCACCTCGCCCTGTCGGACAAGTACCCCGACCACTCGCTCTTTAACATCGCCGCCGACTGTGTTATCAACGACTACCTCGCCCAGCAGGGCTTCGACGTGCCTGAGTGGGTTATGACCGGCGAGAAGCAGGTCGGTTGGAACGCAGCGGATAGCACCGTCAGCGCCGTGTACGCGGCTCTCCAGCACCGTGAGCGCACCGAAGGCGGCTCTCCAGAAGCGGGAGAGGCCGGAGACACCTCAGGCGGCAGCGCAGGAGACGGCAGCCTCGTGGACACCCACGAGTGGATCCACGACGCTACGGCGGAGCAGAAGGCCGCCGCCGAGAAGGCGTCCGGCGATCAGAAGGACGCTGGCAACCTGCCGCAGGAGGTCGAGGATCAGAAGGGCGACGCTCAAACCGGCAACGGTCACGGCATCAGCGGAGGGGGCGAGGGGCGCGAGTTCTTTAAGGACGGCTCCGTGACGCTCCGCTGGGAGGCTCTGATCCGCCGCATCAACCCAGACGCCTACAAGCGTCACGCTCCGGCTCCAAGTTGGCTGCGCCAGCCGCCACGCCTGATCGGGAGCAACTGCCGCCTGCCTGAGTACCCAGACGTGAACCGAGACCAGTCCGGCTTCGCAGAGCAGCCCGCTCTCGTCCTCGCTCTGGACACCAGCGGCTCGATCCAAGACGAGGACGCCCGCCGCTTTATCAACCTCGCTCGCTCGATCCCCCAGAGCAAGGTCAAGCTGTTCCCCATCACGTTCACAACCAAGACGATGGATCTCGATCTCGACAACCCGTACTACGAGGGAGGCGGCACCGACTTCGGTTGTATCGAGGCCTACATTCAGGCCAGCGTCGTGAGCCAGCTAGGCCACTACCCCAAGGCCGTCGTCGTCATTACAGACGGGCAGGCTGGCTGGCATCGTGGCCAGCACGTCGAGCCGTCAAACCGCAAGTCGTGGACGTGGCTCTGGACTCACAAGGGTACCTTTAACCGCTACGCCCACAACTCCGGCTACGCCGAGGGCGAGACCTGTAACTTCGGAACCGCTGAGGCTCTCAGCGACTACACCAACTAGGAGGGCTGGACAATGGCTAACGAGATCTGGACAGACGTATCAGCAGTACCTACGAGCAGTGGCAACATCGTGACCGGAGGCAGCTACCACAACGCCGAGTGGCACCTAGAGGGAACGGATCTGAATCTGATCCAAGAGTCACCTCACCCTCAGACGGGAGAGGCTAGGGGCTTTACCCTCAGCACGATGGGCTGCTACCGCTCGTCAAAGCTGGAGGCCACCAGCGTCTCCGATGCGATGCTGGAGGTCGAAGCGATCTGCCAAACCGGCTGGCTTCGCCCTAGCCACCTTCACAGCCTGACGAGCCTCCGAGGCTGGGACAAGGAAGCTAACCAGTGGATCGAAGTTGAGGACGCGATGCTTCCAGTCAAGATCGGCAAGAAATGGCACTTTGTTATCTCGTCGGACGAGATCGGAGTGGGCGTCGGTCGGCCTGAGGTCGTGAACGTCTCGCAAGTTGTTCTGGGACGCCAGCGAGAAAAAAATTATTCTGGCTGCGGTCGCCACTGCGAGGACAGGCTGACTGACCTAAAGCGGATCACGGACGCGCTGCCTGATTACAGCTACGAGGACAGGATTGGCGAAATGGTGGCAGCCGTCCAAACCGGAGGCTCAAAGACCACGCGCCATCGCAACCACCCCGCCGCTGTCTGCTCAGTCTGCGCCGACGCTGCTGGCCTGCTGGCGCTGAGGAAGGCCTGCGAGTGTGACGATCACAAGTGGCAGGACAAGTACGGCTACCCCAACAACGTCTGCGAGTCCTGCGACGGCCTGACGCCTTGGAGGGCATACACCGAAGCCAGCCCGCACCATCAGCCAAGGCCAGAGCGCGTCAAGGTCTGAGTCCGTCCGACAGTGTTGCTATAATACCCATTACAACCCAACCACAGGAGTCAATCATTATGGCCGTCAAGACCACCAACATCATTCTCGCAGGAACCACCGTTATCCCCGTGAAGCTGGACAAGGCTACGGAGAGCGGAACCGACGTCAAGCTCAACCGCTGCTCGCCAGAAGGCAACGCGGTCAAGCAGACCTACCGCGATGAAGTCACAGGGCAGGTCTATGAGACCTCTGAGCTTCCCAAGGATCGTCTGTACGACGGCCACCTGATCGGCGGCGATGATCTCGCTGAGATTGACGCCGAGTGTAAGATCGAGGATCTGGAGGCGTCCATCGTCCCGATTAGCTCGATCCCTTGGCACTACGCCAAAGGCACCTACTACATCTACCCTGATCCAAAGGCCAGCGCCGCCGTCAAAGGCATCTTTCACGCCTTTATGGAGGCAGCCCAGAAGGAAAAGCGGGCGCTGCTCTGTAAGTGGACTCCCCGCAGCCGTCAGTCGGCTCTGGCGATCACCTTTGACGGCGAGAAGGCCGTAGCGGTCGAGATCGCTTTCGCCGGTGACGTTCGCAAGCCGAGCGACAACGCTGTGGAGTTCGCAGCCGAGAAGCCAGTCAAGGCCGTCGTGGACAAGGTGCGCGAAGTGCTAGTCGCCCTGACCGACGAGAACGCCTACGACGGTCTCAAAGACGAGGCCGTAGAGAAGCGTCGCTCGCTCGTGGAGAAGGTCGCCAGCGGCGAGAAGGTCGTCAGCACCAAGCCAGCCCGCAAGGCGGCAGACACGGCGACAGCGGTGGACTCCGTGATCGCAGATCTCGACGCGGCTCTGGCAGCCAAGGTGAAGTAGCGCAGCGCCTGATCCCTCAGACCGAGCAGCAAACCAGCGCCCCCGAAAGGGGGCGTTTGTCGTTGTGCGACGATCCGCAAGTCGCCTAGCCAGAAGATCTGACTGCGCCGTTAGGACGAATAAAAAATAATTCTCGAGCCTTGCCAAACCGCTCTGGCCCGAAAACTCAGCAAAGGCGGGCTTAAAAATTAGCCGGTCTTCTTCAGCGGCAGGAAAAAATAATTTCCAACCTGACGGATTCGCAACTTTGCGTTAGGGGTCAGTCGTTGTCCCTGAGCCAAGGGAAGTCGAAGCGGTCGTGGAGCATCAAACCGAGACCGACGACAGTGAGACCGACGCCAACCAAGCCGTGATGAACCCTCGCGCCGAGAACCCAAACCCGCTGGGCTTGCCGATCCCAGACAATCACTGCGACCTCTTGCGTCTAGCCCACAAGAAATAAAAATAATTTGTGTGCCGGTTCCCAGTTGTCCCAGTCGTCCCTGTCGTGCCGGTCACTCCAGTTGTTCCCGTCCCAGTCATCGAAATAAAAAATTACGCTGCTATCGGCGCCGGACGAGGAGGAACATCAACCGAGAAACCTTTGTCTAGTTCCAACTGACGGATCCCACGCCTGTCAGCTTCCCCTACAAAGGCCGTCCAAGCCGCTTTACGAGCGCCAATCGTGAACAAGATGACAGTCCAGCCGTCCTCTTGGCTGATCCTGTGTATCTGAGTGTGTCGGTACCCACAACTAGCGAGAAAGTCTGCGGCGTCGAAGTCGGTCATCGTACTGCTTACGGGTAAGAAAAAATAAATAAGAGAGTCCCACCCTTGACATCGACCTCCAAACCGCGCATAATAATCGAGGCTATCCTGCCCGCCACATTAGGAGATCAGTAATGAACCTCGTAGATAGTGTTCACGGTCGAGTGGATCCCTGCCGACTACCTGAGCTAGATGCTGCCGCTGCTAAGGAAGGGCGGCCAACCACACCGATCTATCAGGCGATGCTTCGCTGGAAAGAACAGCAGCAAGCCGCTAAGAAAAAATAATAATCATACACTCATCGTCATCCCGACCTGAGTGGGAAATAACTTTGCCCGTCGTTCCGTCCGACCTCTTTGCTATACTGTGACTCACAGCAACTATCAGGAGGATTACGATGTACCTAGTGACGATGAAGGACGGAAGCACAGAGCAGATCAAGTTCTTTGACGGCGGCGGCTGCTTCATTGGCGGCGGCGGCTACAACGTTGCCTGCTACGACGAGCAGGGCAACTTCTGTGAGATTCCACAGGCCGAGATCCTTTCGGTCGTGGACGAGAGCGGCGAGGTCTATACCGACTTCGGCAACAACCTCTTTGACGGACACCCTTACCCAAAGGCGGTGGCGTAATGAGCCATCTATGGAGCAAGGTCGAGATCGACAACGAACACGAGCAGAATTATTACAAAAACCGGTGGAAGTTGGAAGGCAGCCCTTTCACGATTGACCAGCGAAAGGACGTTGGTACTTGGCGGGCTGTTGCCGGTTCGCGCTCACAGCTTTACGGCAGTAGCGCCCGTTACTTTGGCGTCGCGTCGCTTGACAGCACGACACTCAAAGCCGCTCAAAAAGAGGTCGAGATCGTAGTTGAGCAGAGCTTCTTTCGCGCTCACAGCGGTCTCTGGAACCGAGGCCTTCTGACGACGGCTCAGTGGGATCCAGCGGCGCAGGAATACAGCGAGATCGAAAACTTCTTGCGGCCTGTTAAGGTCGGTCGCGGAAGCAAGAAATGGCATCTAGTGGCACGAGACGGCTACGAGGACGACAGCGGCTTTCAGCGCTTCACTCTCTGCGGCTACGAGTGCGAGAGCGAAGTCAAGCAGCAGGACGAGCTTGCGGCTGCCCTAAAGGACACTGGATACAGCCTCGATCAAGACCTAGCCCGACACGAGCTAGGAAACATCTGCTCTAAGTGCGCCGACGCCAATGGGCTTATCGTTATCAAGCAAGAGGAAGTGGTCGTATGACCTGTCCAGAGTGCGAACACGACGAAGTAATCGAGAGCGAGGTCGAGAGCGACCTGTGCGAGTGCCTGATCTGTGGCCTTGAGTTCGCCCTCAAACCGGCGTCGCCGGACAATGACAACGGCTGGGTAACGGCTGCCCCTACTGTCTGGGTAGGCTCGTAATGACCTTCATCTTTGGAAAGTCAGAGCGTGGCTTTGGATGCGACACTCCGGTTAGGCTGAGGCCTGTCAAACCGGACGGCAGCCGGAAGTGGCATCTAGTTGTGGAGGACGAGGACGGCACAGCGGCCAGCGGCGCGGCCAGACGATCCATCTGCGGCGTGAATTGTAACCAAAACGGGGAGATCCAACGTCAGGAGGAATTGGCCGATTCGCTTAGGCACACCGGCTACCTGCTCAGCGAGGATCTCAGCAGGATCCCGCCAAAACAGATCTGTGCGAGTTGTGTTGGCAGAGAAGGCGTAAAAGTGGAGGCCGAATGACCAAGCGAAAACTACGAGCCGAAAACCGACGCTACAGAGACGCCCTAGAGGGCATACAGACGATTGCCGACCTTGCCCTTCACGGAGACGAGGACGGCGGTCAGACGCTCTCTATTGACCTCACAGAGGGTATGGAGGGCATCGAAGCAATCAGCGACCACGCCTTACGCGGCGACAACCCAAGAGAGAAAGCAGACCAATGATCTACCGAACAAGGCGATCAGCCTTTATGGTGCCAACCCTTCTGAGGCTTGCTCAGGAGTACGACAAGCAAGACTGTAAGCTGGTAGGGCGCAACCCTGACCCGCTGGAGCCTCAGTACCTAATCGAGTTTGCCGACGGCCATCAAGGCGCGGCTCACGAATTGGAGTTGTTCACAGACATTAACGATGTCGGATACTCCGAGTTTGATTACCTGTCCTCGCTCGCGCCTTCTGAGGCAAAAGAGACGACGGGCAAAAAGATCAAGACAACCAAAACAAAGGTCAAAGCCATCAAACCGACCAAAGAAAAAACTGTGGCCGAGACACTGACGGAAAGGACAGCACGATGATTGACGGAGCTTACGCAATGGGAAGGCGTCACGCTTTAGAGCGCGGGCCAAAAACGCAGGCAGGCATTGAGTCAATCCAAGGACTCAACGAGATCGAATACCTCGACTACCTTCGGGGAGTCAAGTCTGGCCTCAACGAGATCGTTAGCAACGCCGCCGGAATCGGTGAGCAAAAAATAATTGCTACCAAGATCCACGACCTCCCTTACCCAAACGAGATCATTCATACCGAGTTCATAGGTGAGGACAATGATTAAGACAGGCGTCGTCCACGAAGGTCTAGAGATCTACCTGTCCAACCACGCCAACGAGAGAGTCGTGGAGCGCGTCTATGGCGGCACCACCCGCAATGTGATCGCGCTGACCTGCGCCTTGATCGAAGGCTCAACCATCAGCGTCGCCCAGCCGGACTTTCTCGACTCAGAGAGTCACAGCAGAGACGGCACCCCAAGCTGTTGGCTAGTTCACGACAAGGCTGGAGTTCAGTTTGCGATGCCCCTTCACTATTTGGAGGTGAGAGGGAGGCAGTCGTTATGCGCCACAACCTGTCTCATTCCGTCCTACAAATCACGCAGACCTAAGGAAGCCAAGGCAAGCAAAAAGACAAAGCTGCGAAAGCACAAGATCGGTGGGCGTGGCAATGCCCCGATTTCATCACCAAACCGCATAGCCGGACGTAGCGCCGCAGCAAAGACGACGATAACGTGGCGGCAAGACTAGCTGAGAGGCCGTTAGGGACGTTCTAAGCGCCTCTCAGGAGGTACAAACGGACAAGGAAGGTGGGAAGGTATGACCTATGAGGAAAGAGACACGTCGGTACGGATTGTTACCGAGACCGGCGCATCTTGGGAGGATGTGCCATCGGTTGAAACGTTGGCTAGGCTAATCGTTCTCGCCACTTATGCGAAACCAGATCAAGGGGTTTGGAGGGCGATTGACCTATGGGATTTGTCGCGGCGAGTTGCGGCGCTACTACCTGACGCTGACGTTACGGCGGCTGTGGCTTTAGCAAAGATAGAATGGTAAGTTAAGTCCCACAAACGGAAGGCTAAACCGACCGCTCAGGCGGTCGTTTCCGTTTGTCTCTCCAAACCGCGATTTCATCACGCACCAAACCGCGAACAAAGAGCGCTGGAAGCAACGCCCAGAAAACGATCTCCGTTATCTCGTGGCCGCGAAACTTCACAAACCGCTTTCTTTCCAGTCGAACACGCCTGACGTTCTTCCCAAAGCCAAATTGAGAAGTTTGTCTCGTTCGTTGATCGAAGGATCGCCAATCACCTGACCCATAAGGCTCTCAAGAATTTGTCCGATCTCTGGGCCTCGAGGAACGCCAGCCTCAATTAAATCTTGGCCGTTGATTGCCAACTGAGAAAGATCAGTCGGCTGCTGCTGCTGGCGCACTTGATCCACAAGGCCGCGCTGAACCTCGTACTCGTTGTCATCAAACGCATCTTGCCCTTCGCCCTTCGCCGCTTGATCAGCCCAGCGCAGGTTCAGCAGATCATCTGCGTGCGGCTCGACCCGATTTAAAAATTTTCTTGCGCCCTTCTCCGAGTCAAACGGGGCAAACATATGGTGCTTTACGAGGTCCGAAACCCGATCAGTCCTGTCCTTCGGGTACCTCAAACGGGTCATTGCGTCCCTAGTCATTTCCTCACCGACGAGTTCGTGTTGCTGACCTATTGTGCTTCCGTCAGGCAGGCGCTTCTGGTAGTAATGGTTTGTTCCTCGCTCTGGATTCACCCAAGCGGATGCGGGCTTGCCAATATCGTGGAGCAAACCGGCCAAACGGGCATCTGGGTCATCAGTTTTCTGACTGATTCGGTCAAGCACGTCAAGCATATGCTCGCCAAGTTCTAAAGCGTGGTGCGGATTGTTCTGGTCGTAGCCGAACGTTGCATCGACCTCAGGCAAAATATATTTAAGTACGCCGCTGTCGTGGGCCAAACGGATGGCGCCGACTGGGTCGTCCGAAGAAAAAATTTTATCCAGCTCTGCTTGCACTCTTTCGGCTGGGAGATGTTGGAGGCTTGCTGCCGCCTCAGCCATTTGGGCAATCGTTCCCTCGTCAGGGTGAAGGCCATGCCGACCCTTAGCCACAAGCGCCCTAGCAACCCTGAGCGGATCCTCGCTTAGCGACTGGTCGTGGATTGTTCTTAGTCGCCCACCTGCGATGTCCTCAGCGCCATTGTGCGGATCAATAAGTTCGCCCGTTCCTAGATTGACGGCCATCGCATTCGCTGTGAAGTCACGCCTCAAAAGATCTTCTTCAGGCGAAAGGGTGTGGTCGGCATCAACAGAAAAATCCGTGTGCTTGTCGCCAGTTGACTGTTCGTGGCGAGGCAGCGCGATCTCGACCTCCTCACCGCCCTGCTTGTAACGAAAGACGCCAAAATCTTTTCCTGTGTAATCAATGTCTCCACCCAGTGGAGCTAAAACCGAATCAATATTTTCTTTTGGAATACCAGAGACCATGAGGTCAATGTCCTTCGGGGTCTTGCCCATGATCGTGTCCCGGACCGCGCCTCCAACTGCGTAAACCTGCCCACCAGCAGCCATAAGCGCTTCAACAACGGGCTGAATAACAGGATTGCTTGCGACAATTTGCCTTACCGACTGTCCCACATTGTCCTCAGCGGCTCCGAAGTGAAACTCGTCTCCGCCCTGACCTCGCGCCCTTCCACGGAGGCCTCCGCCCGGTTGTAGGTCCGGCTGACCCAAGGCGCGATTGATCATTTCCACCTGATCGGGGGTTGGGTTTCCATAAAAACTGATCTTCTGATCCTCTCTTGGCGGACCCGAGGCGTGACTATTCGGGGGCCAAGTTACTCGACCACTGAGAAAGGTTCCTTCCTGAAGGGCTTTCATCCAGAAAGTGATTGCGCTGGCGCCATCCCCATTCAAAAATTTATTTCTGAATTCGGAATCCTGCGAGAGCATCTCGTAGTGATAGCCACCGGGCGGTCCAAAATAAACGGCGTTGTCCTCCGGGAGATAGAACCAAGGGGCGTCTAGTTCAGGACTCTTGTGAACTTCGTTGGGCTGGAACTTGATGTAAACGACTTTTGGAGGATTCAGTTCGTCAAATGCCCCGAAACGAAAATCTTCTTCTTGCTCATCCAGAACCTCATCCGCAGGAAAAATATTTCTTAGGGCGTCGTTGACTCCCGGAGCCGGTTCCGTCAGACCTTGATTGTCGGAGTTTGGAAACGAATCTTCCCAACTAAAATTACCTGAATTTTGCCAATACTCGCCTCTGCAAGGATCGCCCGCCGCAATCAAATTTTCTCCAACGTTCTCAGAGAGTCCCATAGGACGACCCACCCTTGGAATATCAAACTCGTTTATAAGGTCCTCGTGATACTGACCGCGAAGGCCAACGTAAAGCGCATTGGCGGAAGGCCAATAGATAAACGGAATTCGGTTTTCGTGGTAGTCCATTCCTTTCCTATTGTGTTCTTCATTCTGAGATATGAAAACCGTGACGCCTTGCCTAGTTCTATAGGTGCCAGCGGCTCCGAAACGGAAGCCCTCATCTTCTTGAGCCGGATCAGAAAAAATATTTATTAGCGCGTCGTTGAGTCCTGCTTCTGGTTCGGTGCCTTCATCGTTGAACCACTGAAGGGAGTCGTAGCTTGGTGGAATAAAACTTCCGTCACCCGGAACGCGGCGCCAATACTCGCCGTGTGTGTCAGGCCCAAAACCGCCGCGTAAATCGAAATCGGCTTCCGTCCAAGCCCCCCGAATGTCGAATTCTTCTACAAGGTCGTCGTGATACTGGCCAAAGACGCCAACATAGAGCGCGTTATTGACAGGGCAATAAATAAATGGCGCCCTGTCCTTGTTGAAAACCCTATGTTCATCTGGATCTTGTGATATCAAAACATCGGTGCCAAACTCAGTGGCCGCCCCGAAATGAAAGTCTTCAGGGCTTTCGCTTTGCCTCAAATCATCTAGATCAGCAAGCGGATAGTCGGGCAAACCAAGCGCTTCGCAGATGGCTGGAGCCAATGCCGCCGCCTCTGGGTTATTGGGATCAACAAAGTCGGGCATCAGGCGGTCAAACCTCGTCCAAAAAGAAAATCTTGGCGCGTCCTCGAGTCCGGCCTCCCTAAGAGCTTTTTCAATGATCACATGATGGATGTCGGGAACCGAGCCAATCCAAATTTGTCCCTGCTCAGGCAAAACAATTAGGGAGTAGCCTCCAAGCTCATCTCCTTCCCTAGGAATAATTATTCCTTTGTTCGCACGGCCCGTGCCGACAACTCGACCATCATCATCAAGCCAAACGGGAGTTAATTCTGTCGAGGATCCAAAGTGGAATTCTGAGGCTCCTCCGCCAACAAGGCCATTCAAAGCAGTAATCATTTCCGCTTGGACGCTTTCGGGGACTCGGCTGCCATAAAACACCAAGTCATTTGGCGGCGAGAACCTTCCAAAGAAATCATAAGACCCGTACTGATTGACGACGCCTCTAGGAAGCTTATTTGTCATTTCGTTATGAAAGCCGTCTTCCCTTCCAATAGCAATGCTCCATCCATCGTGCCGCGTCGCGTCAGGGTTCATCTCGAGATAGCGCCGTTCTTCTTCGGCTGGGACGCCGAACCGCTCTTCGATGTTTATGTCTAGGGTTCCTTCGTCCCAAGCAACAACAGGGTAAAGCTTGTCCATACCTGCACTCGGATAAGGGGTACTCTCCAAATATTCTCCGTGGCTTGGATAATCGGGATCCGCCTTGGCGCCCCTGAGGTCAAGCAGCTCGACATGGCTTAAGATGGCTCGAGATTTTTTCTTTGCGCCCTCATCATCTCCTTGGCCTTCTTCGCTAAGATTTTTTAATTCTGAGATGTCGGTTGGCTCTTCAGGAATGATCATTGGTCCGCCCATTGATTTGGGGCAAGGACCGGGCTTGTGATTGAAGCCGCATTCCTCACAGGCACCAAATTTTAAATCCTCTTCGTCAAGCTCAACACGCACTTGTTCGCTCTTACGACGGAACTTATCAAGCACCTTTTGGATGCGCGAAGTTGACTTTTTTCCTCCAGAGAGAAAATCGGAGTTCCGGATACCACTTTCATTTTCATTTTCGAACGAATTCACCCAGTTTCTAAGGATATTTGCGAAGATCGGGGCGTCAAGTTCATCATCTTTGGCAAATGCGTTTGCCTGACTATCGGCAGGTTGGGCAGGTTGCGTATCAGAGAAGGAAAAGTCAGGATCCCCAAGGAAATGATCAACAATTCCCTCGCCTCCTTGCGGATCAAACGCCTCCCAGCCTGTTCCAAAGGGCTTGTTGTCTGCTCCGAACTTAAAATCTTCTTGCTCCCACTGCTGGCTAATGTCAAGATTGTCGATAAAGGCCTTGATATTAGAGGGGATCGGCTGTTCATCATAAGGCGGGCGCATCCAATCAACCGGACCAAATTGACTTTTCCTTCCTTCCCACGCAGCTCCGTCGATTGCGCCCAAAGTCAAATGCGAGTCCCAAGTGGTTCCAACTTGAACCGTGTTGCTTTTTGGCCAATAAATAATCGGACAGTCGCCTCGAGGATCGGGCGCACCGCCGCCGGTTGATTCAAAGACGACCTTTGGCTCCTCTGAAGCGCCAAATTTAAAATCTTTGGGCGTTCCAAAGAACTCATCAAGCTTTGCTTCGCAAGCAGCCTTCTCTGATTCGGATAAATTTTCCAGACCAGACCCCCACAGTTCGCCATCGTATCGGCACTGAGCAACAAAAGTAAGATCTTTGTTTACATCCACCGCTCTGTTAGGAATGTCTGAGTGGTAGGCCCCTTCAGCTCCGATATACATATTGATTAGGCTTGCTGGCGCCCATTCGGAACTTTGGTCCAACAAGGCATAAATATAAACTGGGTGGGACACGCCACCACCCTCATCATCATGTTCAGATCCGTAGTCGGATTCCTTGATTAGATCGATGACATTGATCTCTGGTTGCTCTGCCGCTCCAAACTTAAACCCGGGAGTGGTACCCAAAAATTCATCCAGACTATTTTGAATGTCTTCACGAAGCATGGGATCACCATCAGCAATAAAATCGCGTCCATGAGGATAACGCAGAAGAGGCAAAGTTGAGATATCCACCCCATCAATCTCTGCTCGTTTTGCGACCTCACGGAATTTCGGATCCCCCATAATTTCTTCGTGATAGCCATTTGGCCTACCGACGAAAACTTCGTATTTTATATCGCCCTCCCAAGGATGTCCTACCGGAACAATTATTATTGGCCAATCGGTTCCACCGGTATCGATTCTTTCGTTGTGGTCTCCGTGAAGGTCACGGACTCCAGTCAGGTCAACCACCTCAACAAAATTAGGAAGCGAGCCGCCTTCGTCTTCTAAGACCGAACCGAACTTAAACCCGGGATCCGTACCCAAAAACTCGTCCAGATCCTTTTGGATGTTTTCCGGGACGTATTGGCGTCCAGACGGGTAGCGACTGTAGCCGACCTCTTCGTACCACTTCCGTGAAAAGACATCAGAACCGGACATGCGTTTTTCGAACTCGGGATCCTCTTCTATTTCAGTATGGAAGCCGTTTTCTCTGCCAACAAAGACGGTCCAGCGATTTCCTACTGGAACAATAATTATTGGCCAGTCAAAGGATCTAGGTTGCTTGCTTGGTTCGTCCCCGACTTCAGAAATAAAAGCGTCGTGGCCACCGAAGCGATCATCCATTTCGGTTAGGTCGATGATCTCGACATCCTCATTAGAACCGAATTTAAAATCGTCTTGAACTCCGAGGGCCGACTTTACCGCTGAATCAAATTCGACTGTCCATCCATCGGGGTACCCCCGGCCAGCGGAGCCATACTCATGCTCGCTGCCCAAAAGCATCCACTGGGTAATTGCATCGTTTACACGAAATAAAGCAACTTGATCACCGTAAAAACGATCAACATACCTTGCTCCTCCGGGAGAGGCGATGCCACGCGCAGTAAGTACCGTCATCACATCTTCATGGAAATCATCATAACTTCCAATAAAAGCCCTTGTCTCCGTCGGGCCTAAGATTGCTATTCCGGGTCGATCTCCGGTTCCATGCGAACCGTTAAGATTTGCGTCGTTGGCGTCTGAGGTATCAAGGATTTCTACTGAGACTGGGACGGTCTCGATCTGTGAGCGCAACCTGCCATCAGAACCAAATTTAAAATCTTCTTGTGCGGGACCCATTACTGGCGCCACTCGCTGTAATTCTGACTTGACTGCTGATTCAAATTCGGGAGGTGGACGTGGAATTTCCACAGTGTCCGTCCAATCACTGGAATTGTTCCCGTACCAATCCTCAATAGTTCCATCAGGATAAACCCGGAAACAAACAACCGGGCCAAGATCGGAAGAGAAAGCGCGAAAGTCTCCCGGCTGTTGGGTCAGAATTCCCTGAGCTTCCAATATGGCAATTAAGTCATAATGAAATGCTTGATATTCGCCAATGAAAACCTTTATCTCCGTCGGGGCAAAGATCGCTACTCCGGGGCGGTCTCCGGTGTCGTGCGTTTGCCACGAGTCATAATGCCTTGACTCTGAGGTGTCGAGAACCTCAACTGAAATTGGAAGCGAGTAATTCAGAACCCGCGTCACACCGTCAATGTTGGTCCAGCCGTCATTGTCAAATTCGGTTAGGTCGTCCACATCAATTAAGGCTGCGCTTTAGGCTAAAACCAACCAACTTGGGTTAATCAGCCTCGACCCATTCCTGTTCAGATAGCTTCACAAACAGGTAATCAGCACCATCTGAGGTCTCTACTTCAAACGGCGCGTAGCGAGCATCGCACTCGCAAACTAAGACAACTGTGTTACCGGACTCTCCAGCAATGTATATCTCCATTTACGGAAGATATCAGGGCAAAAGAGCGCTGTCAATACCGTGAGTCGAAAAGTCTGTATCAACGTATCCACGAGCGCGGGCTTCTGTGACGGCAAGAAACTCTTCGTACACAGCGTCTCCAGTGTGATTGAACATCGCTCGGTCGTAAGCGTCGCCCTTGCTCTGGAACTCACGAATGACCTGTAGCAACTTGATGTTGCCCATTGCTTTGTAGTTGCGTGGCCTTTTGCTTAGGTATGTCATAATAGACATATTATAGCACAAACAAAAGTTGGATACTAGCGCGGCCCCATAAACGGATCGCTGATGTCTGGTCTAGGGGCAAGCTGACTGGACGGCAAAATGCACTCTACGAAGTGAGGCTGAAGCTCGCCTGACTGATGAAGCGGGAAGTGAACAGTCACCCAGTCTAGGGTGGGGTCGTAAGAAAAAACTTTTCCAACCGAGTTAGGGCCAACCAGAACCATCTCGCCGGTACCGTTCCCCGGCGCCCCACCAACAGCAGCGCCATACTCGCCATTCCAATTCTGAGCATCTCGTGGCGGAAGGAGCTGAACGACATCCTCCTGATTAAATATTTTTTCTCCCGCCGCAGTCCGAACATGCGTGTAGGTTTTTCCAAGAACCCTTGACAAGGCACCCGGCATATGAATATTTCGCCCGCCAGTTTGGTCATCGGCCTTGGGTTGAGAGAACGGAAGCTCTAGTTGTTCTCCGGGCTGTCCGGGCTGATCTGGGATAACGTCAAACTGGTCGCTAGGGTTAGCCATAGGATTAGTGCTTTGTCCCTGACCGCGACTTGGAGACGGCTTGGGAACCTGAGCAGGCTGGCCCGTAAGCTGCTCTGGAGCGCCATTAGGCTTGCCAGAGGGGGCGGAAGGGGCAGACGGGGCGGAAGGTCCTGCGGGACCCATAGAAGGTCCAGTGGGCGAGGTAGGAGCCGAGGGGGCGCCCGGAGCAGCGCCACCCGACCCTCCGCCATCGATCTCTTCCTTATCAACGCCCTTCGGAACACCACCGCCTGTTCCGACCTCATTTGTTGGGCCGCCTCCACCGGGAGCCTGACCGACGCCCTTATCGAACAACTGACCCTGCTGTACAGGCTGGGTTTTCTTCATTCCACGAGGCATCTGACCGTGGATATTGGGGTCGTAATCGTCAATTGGCGTAGCCATTGCCTGCCACATAGTTGCGATAACGTGAGAGCAAGAGCGGCCTTCTAGATACTTCCACTTACGGGTACGTTGAAATGCGTACTGATCCCAAGGACACTCGCAAGTCCACTGAGTAATCGCCATTGAGTTTGGGTCGTCACGACTGATCGTACACTCGTACTCGCCGTGATCGCCAGTGACATTTGAGACGACGACATTCCAGCCATTCCGGAGGATCGTCACCTGACCATTATTTTTTAGACGGACGGCTTTGGCTTTGACGTCATCCCAAGTTGCCGTTCTAGAATTATCGAAAAGGGTGAAATGCGCCCTGCGATAACCAAATGGCTTTAGATCCTCGTAAACGATCTGCTCAGCAAGATGGCGATCATCATGGGATCCGCCCTCAGACATAATTACTGCCTGCCCTGCCGGACCTTCCCACCAGCTAACCCTAGTTGAGCCAAGGGTTTGGAACTTAGGCGGCAGGTCTTTTGGCTGAGAACCTATTGCTAGGCCGACATAATCTTCGAACCAAGTCTTTTCTTCTTGGGCGGTAAGGACGCTCCAAGACATGATTATGAAATAATGCCGTACTTCTTGAGGTCTTGAATGAGTGAGTTGAGCGTGACCCTAAGCGCATCAACATTGTCGTTTGTAGCTGTCATGGTGGATGAAAGACTACCATTTTTAATTCCGAAGCCGGAAGCTGCGTTTGTATACGATCCAACGTAACTTGGTAGGGTGGTAAGCGTAAGCCCACCTAAACCATTGTTACCGACGCTTTTAACTCCGGTTGCGGCAGCAAACACGACACCGTAAGATAATGAAACGGTGGCGTTAGCGCTGGCGGCTCCGGTAGCGCTCTGGCTCATTGTGATCGTGTAAGGGTTGCTTCCGCTAACAGCGGTAATAACCGCCGTATTCTGCTCGACAAGAGTGCTTCCGCCAGAGACGACAGAGACGCCCTGACCGACGATTGGCGCGGTGGCCGTCGTCAATCCAGTTACCTGATCGAAGGCTGGGCTGGTAATAGACCCGCCAGTGATTGTTTGCGAAGAGGCTAGGGCGGAATACGTTACTTCGTATGACTGATCTTGGCATTGTGCTTCGCCTGAAGCAAATCCCGAGTTTGATCCGGGATCAATCTCTGGTCCGCCGACAGTAAATGTGGTTGAGGTAACGGAAGAGATCGTAAACTCTCCGTTATAAGAAAGATTTACGGCACCCGAGATAATGACGCGAGAGCCAACAGTTAGAGAATGAGCTGCCGAGGCCGTAAAGGTGTAATCATAGGTGTTCGGAGAGACACTACTGTTTAGCGTCCTTGTGGCAGAAGTAATTGAAAGCGTTTGATCCGGGCGGACGGTAATAATTCCGCTGGTAGGGAATCCTGAAAGGCTCGACTGAGCCGCCAGAACTCGAGTCCCAGACCCGGCGATGTAAGGGAAAGCTGTAAAGCTTGACGAGTATCCGTTCGTCTCCGTGTTGCCGGACACCGTAAGCTCGGTGCCGCCGCTGTCATTTGCCGTTGCCGTGATCACAACGTTCTCACCAAACTTAATTGAGTCGTTTCCGAGAGTGACTCCGGCACGAGTGAAGGTTCCGCTATCAACGTTACCCGCCACAGCTTCGAAATACTGGGTGGCGTCTAAGTTTAGACCAGAAATTTTAATTACATATTGGCCCTCGTCAAGCCATCCTTCAATCCGTCCATAGGCATCAGTCTTAAGCGACGTGATTGGCGTAATGTTCGTCGGGTTGGAGTACAAATAAATTAGCGACTGAGAAAGAGGAACCTTGACTGCTGTTCCGCCAGAGATAACCGGAATGTCTGGTCCGCTAGTGCCTCCTACCAAAGAAAACGAGCTGGTCGTTGGGATGGCGGTAATGGCCGCTCCGGTTACGTTGTAGGCTGGAATCGATGATCCCGTGACGGTGATGAGATTTCCAACAGCCAAATTGTGCGGATAATCCGTCACATATGTGTAGGTTACGCTTGATGCGCTTGCCGATGACAGGCCGTAAACGTTGCCTCCAGCGTCATAATCTGCGCGCTTAAAGACGGAGACGTCGGCACCCTCGACAGGGCGACCTTTCTTATTCAGAACGACAAATGGAATTTCAACGCGCATCAGTCTTTACGTCCTTGATTAGCCCTGAATAGTTGGTCTTGGCGATGTATTCGCCAGTAGACTCGCTGATCTGATCTAGCAGGCCTCGATTGGCCAGCATCTTGTAGACAAGATTGGACGGAGCGAAGTCGCCCTTGCCTGCTCTCTGGTCAATCCGACGGCGCTTATGGATCTGGTGCCAAAAGGTCTTGGCCTTGTAAGGCTCGTAACGCAGTAGGCGCTCCATTTTGTCAGCCTGCTCTAGCGCGTAGGTGTAAGCGGAGTTATAAATTACCTCTGGATCCCTAGCCATTTCGCGGTCAGGAGGATTAACCCACTCGTCATTGAGAATCTCGTAGCCCGAACGCAGCCCCTTCTTATAGAGATCGGTTGGCAAAACGCCCTCTGGCACAATAAATACCTGAAGGGGATGAGTGGTCATCGGAAGAATGCTTCCGTCCAACTGCTCAACTGCGATGCCAATCATCTCGGCCCTTGACCACTCAGGAAAAATTTCTGAGTTGACGAACAAGGAGATGTCAAAATCGCTGTCTTCCGAGTACTGGTAGGTCGTGAGGCTGCCAGTGACGTAAAGGCTGCCCCAGTTCTGGACATCGTAGCCATGCTCGTTAAACCTGTCAAAGACAAGCTTCTCAACCCACGTTTTATGCTCAAATTTCAGCGTTGGCTTGACGGATACCGACCCGTCCCAGACCGTAGGGTCTAGCGTTTCATTGATCGGATCGAGAATATTAGACTTCTTAGGCTTCATAGCGTCCGTCCCTCAGATCAACGCGATCCTCCACGATCTCCTTGGCGTCCTCGACAATAAAAATTTTAAGCACGGATGACCTCGAGTCCCTCCTCCAAGTAAAAGCCCCTTGATCAAGGCCAATCAGGTTTAGCTCACCGAGTCCCTCGAGCGTCCGGCGGACTAATTTTTTATTTTTTGAGACAACCTTGAACATGTCTGGAGTTGGAACTTCTCCTTGCTTTGCCACCTTGAGGGCGTTGCCAACAGCAAAAACCTCGCATCCAGCGGTCAATAAGGCCGAAGTTACGGCCTCTACGTCAGAATTGCTCAAAGACCCAATGAAAACAAGGCTGCCTGTGTTTGCAAGCTTCGTCGTTCCGCCATTAATATTTTGCAGCTCCACTGAGTTGACCTTCAGCTCAGGATGCTGGTAATACCAGAGGCGAATCAGGTGACGCACTGTGTAGGGGATCGTCGTCGTAGATTTAATTAGGAGCTTTTTAGAGTCGTAAACGCCTTGAACCGTGTTCTCATAGCCAGAATCTACCGAGAGATCAGCAACCTGCATGCCCGGATCCCCAACAACAATCGAGTCATCCTCAACGTCGTAAATAAAAGGAATGGGCAGGGCGACTGGGTCTACCGCCGACATAAAAGTGATTTCGCCCACTCCTTGAGGCTGTCTCGGGGTGAAATGCGGATTAAAAGTAGCGTCTGGATCAGTGTTAGGGAAGTGATCGTTCATGACTAGCGTGTCGGATTCGGCCTCGCGGTGCTTAATGAACTCGTGCCACGATGGAAGGAGCTGCTCGCATTCAGGACATTGATAGAGGCCATTAATTCTTTTTGGGTCCGAAAGTCCAATGGACCCATTTTGCTGTCCGGCGATTGCGCTTTCCTCTGCTGCGGTGTCGTTGAAGAACTGGCCGTCATCATTGGCCGGATTTGGGTTTGAAAAGTTGTGTTCTTCCAAATCCTCGATGCGCTTTACAACGTTGTCATTGCCAGCCAGAACAAACTTCAAATTGTTGTCATCGGCGTATTCGTTCAGTGCGGACAGAAGCTTAACCCCAAAAATTTTATTTGGGAGCTGGATGTCATCTCCTTCAACCTTGAGAGTCCCAACCGTCATTTGCCCCGAAAGACGGGTCGCAATCTTGGACCAGTCCTGCTTATGCGAGATTAGGCACTCGTCTCCTTGCTGAACAAAATAAAGATAAGAAGTCTTTGAGGCCACTTCATGGCCCTCCATGTTGGAAAGGCCGCTCCAAGAAAGACCAACGGAGTTGCAGTACTGCTTCAGGACATCCGAGAGCGCATTGAGGCCAATATTTGTTTCGACCTCCCATGATGCATTGTCATCCGGGTCAATTTTTAGCGTCCCAACTGCAATTGGCCCCGAAGTTTCGGGGTTTACTAGGCTTTCGAGCGGTTTGTCATCGACGATGAGCTGCCCATCCGCATAAGAAAAATTTAATTTCTTCGGTTCACGCATGTCGTGGTCCATGTACGACCGATCAATGTGATCTCGATTGTCCTGAGCCTGAGGTTCCTCAGCAGGAAGGGCGTCACCGGCATAATCCATTGAGACGCGAGCAAAGTGATTGAGGTTCTTGAAAATATTTTCTGCTCGATCAGCGAAACGCTCACTCCTCTCGGTGGCCTTTGGACGAACAACATCTAGTCCTCGGTAAAGGGGGTGCGACATGGACTTGTAGATGATGTACTTGTACCGGTCGCAGGTCAGGTCAATTACATATTTTTTGTCGGACGAGACCCAGACGTAGTGGCCATTGTCCTCGCCAATAAAGCCGCCAAGACGGCGCGTAAGCCAGAATGAGGTGACGTAGCACTGGCCTTTAGAGGCGTCCTGATCTCCACTGAACTCGGGGTGGCGGGTGTCGTCGTTCCACGCTTTTTCTGCGGCAGACTTAAGGGCGTGTAACTCGCCCTGAGAAATTGACTTAGGATCGAAGGTCAAAACGGCATCTCCGAATTGGGATCTTCCCAAATTTCATCTGCCGATCCGAACTGTGGATCGTCGCTGAAGAACAGCTCGTCCTTTGTGGGGGCGCGAAAATCAAACATTTGGCTTGGTTTTACAATGGGGTAGCTGTTCTCATGCGGATTCATAAATGGGTTTTCAAAGGGAATCTGCTTCAGAAGCGCGTACTGCTCAGGGTCCGACTTAGGTTGAGCGCGAAACTTGCCAAATCCGTAGTAAGTCGTGTTGGCCCTTGACCCGCCGCTGCCCTGCCAGCCGGAAAGAGGAGTCTCCTTGACATAGATATCAACCATGCTATTGTTGAAGTCGAAGACGGGCAAAACGGCCAGCAATGCGTCAATGTCGTTGTTCCCTTGCGTGTAGGCTTCAGCTTCAGCCGTCCTACGAGCCGCTACGTTCTCATGCTCTGCTGGCACCTCAGGGACGTTCATGCGAGGCTGTATTCCAAGCTGCTGGGAAAGCTCAGGCTCATGGGTTGCGTAATTAGCCGCGTAGTCATGCTTCTTGGCTCGGTCAGCGTTGTTCACGATGAACTCTGGATTAGCATTATCGACGTTTGCAGACTTGACCTCGATCCCGTAAACGGTTCCATTGGCGTCACGAGACAATCCGTCTAGGCGACCGTGTTCCGCAGCTCCACCCGAAGACAGTGATTCGACACCCGGCTGCCACCAAATAATTTCTCCGTACTTGGCCTGCCACTCAGGACTCTTGGAAACGACTTCGTTAATAGCCGCCTCGCCCATTTTCCCAAATTGACTGAGCGACATCCCTGCGCGGGCGACATGCTCATTGTCTTGTTCTTTATCAATTCGTTCAAGAAGATCCTGATTTTGACCGCAATGTGGGCAGTCATACTCGCTGTACTGGCGCTCTGTAAGCCAATCGATGCCCTGAGGCGAAGCGTAGAAATGACACCTAGGAGCCTCGCACTTTCTCCAGCCGTTTGCTACGGCCTCCTGAGCCTCGGCGGAGGTCTCCATAACCTCGCCAAGATGCAGGCCGTCCTCTTCGATTGGGTAGCTGGAAGTTCGCATACTACTAATTAAGCGTCGGGACTGGCTTCATTACCGTCAATTCGGTCCATATGACCTCGCATAGCGGCCTCATAAGCACCTCCGTCGCAATAAACACAAAGACGGGCCGGAACGCCTTTCATTGCAAAGATCCGATGTTGAGTCGTTTCCACTGGCGTACTAAGAACCCGGCGAGGGGACTCACCTTTCGCTTTGCGATTTTTTAAACAGACCTTGCATATCGATTGAGCCATCTCACCTCTTATCGGCTTGCTTGCAGCCAAATCCACAGGTGAGACCCTTCCGAAAACGGCGAGCCTTGCGATGGCAAATGCAGCAGACAACATGATCGCCGCTACTGCACTTAGCAAACCTAGAGTTCGATGCCGTCGATACAAAACCACCACATTCGCAATCGAACCCAGAGGGTCCGTCGCCCTTAATTTCTACGCTGATTAAATGCCCTTGCCCATCCACTCACTTGCTCCTCTTCCTTAAAAGCTTTTTAAGCTTCTCCAAAGATGACTCCCGATGGGCATCGGCAGCAATATTTACGATCTCCGACTCAATGATCATTGCAATATCATCATCGGCACAGGTACAGAAAATGCGTGGAACGTAAGCCATCTTGCCGTCAATGTTCTCAATGGTCACGGTGATCATGAAGAACCCGCTGCTATCTGCCGCCATGTCTGCCGCCAGCATCACGTTATCGATAAAATCTTCCATCTCATCGATAGGCTCCGGTTCAATGTTATTCAATGAGTCGTCCAGAAGATTAAAGAGATCCATTTTTCGTCCTTATGAGAAGATCCAGCTTACTTGAGAAAAGGCCTGCGACCTGACTAACCATTCGAAATGTTACATAGACGGAAAGAAACACGATGATGCCAAGCCAAGCACTAAAGGCAAACCCAACAGAGATGCCAAGAATCGCAATTAGCAGTACTTCTATCTCGGTGATTGCAGCGCGAACAAGGCCGACAATGACGCTTGCCAAAAAAGTTGGGAACTGCTTAATATCCTCAATCATTTTAATAGCGCGTAAACGTCGTCTCGAACATCAGCAACGGCAGAAGTGATCTCGTCATACCGACCAAAGCGATGCTCTAGCTTTGAATAGATGTCCGACAGGTCTTGGTAAATTCGATCAAGATCCCGCTGCGAGATGGCGGATTCTTTCTTGTTCTCGTTGTGAAATGGGGAATTACTTGGAAACGGCATCTGTATTCTCCTCAATAATTTCCTCTTCGACTACTTCAGCAGCCTCTTCAAGAATCTTGTTTGCCCTATCAACCGCGCCTTGAAGGTGCTTCGTTAGAGGCGAAACCTTTCCGCGCACGTCCATTTGGCGATAGGAATCTGTCATGTCCTCACTAACTGATTTAAAATGAGCCGTATTCAGGGCGTCTCTGAGGAACTCAAGTTCGGTTTGTTCAATTTCCATTTAGCACTCCCTCCCTGTTTAGGTAGAAATTAATTCCGGCCCATGTCGGGGCCAAGAAGATGTTGTCAATGTCAGTCAACGCTCGGTTGTATTCGTAAAGCAGTCCGAAACCCTTACGGCGGTCCGCGTAAACGTCTGCCTTTTCGTACACAAAGTCGCACAGCGTCTTTGGGCGGTCATCGATCAGATAAGCGCAGTCATCTAAATAAGGAAGCTTGTTGTCAAGCATGCAAACAACCTCGCCCTCAGGAAGTCCGGATTCCTTAATCCATTCAGCCGTTGCGTAAACAAGATCCGGATCCCGGGACGAAACATATTTTATTTCGCCATTGAACCGGGTTAAAGTCTCAACCGCGCCATCAAAGCACTGCCTAGACTTGATCATGTCTACCGAATGAACCTTTTCTATAGCTTTTTCAAAGGCCTCGTCCCCACAGGAATCAAGTGGAGAACGCCATTCGAACCAACCATGGTAGGCGCCACGAAAATAATCTTTATTTCCGCTCTCCAAAGCCAAGTCAAGGTAGGCCTGCCGAAAAGGAGTTTCAAAGTCATAGAGCGTGGAGTCAACGTCCACAGCCATTTTAGTCCTCATCGAAGACCTTTTTTAATTCTTCGTATGTCCGCTCTGCATTGGCGGACACAGCATTTACTTCTTCCTCGTCACGCTGTTTTTCCATCAAGGAGGCAATGATTGTCTTTGCAACCAAATCCTTGAGTTCGTCGAGGCTCCCTGAATTAGGGATCAAGTAGTCGATTAAGTCCTCATTCACACCAATTTCGCTGGCGTGTGAGCTTTCTTCAATCACGTCACCGGGACGCTCAATAAGCCACACGAACCCACCATACTCCCTGATTCGCGTAGCCTCGTTGTCATAACGGACGTCGGTTACGACATAGATCTCGGGCGAATGAAGGAACGGTCCGAAGTCAAGGGCATCGAGAGGAGGAAGAAGCGTATCGACCCAAAAATTCTCTCCGAAAAGCTCCCGATGGGCCTCGGTCCCATACCTTTGGAAAAGCTCCCTGCCAGAAATCTCAGCAAAGGGCTTTCCATCAATCTCAACCTTGACCGATCCCTTTGACTTGATGTCCTCGGCAATAACACGCCAATCCTCGTAGTCACCAAAGACCTTCAGGGCGGAGTGCTTAAGGGCCTCTGCGAAGGAAAGCTTGACCACTGGCCTCACATCATTGAACAGTGAATAAAGGGTCTCATAAACGGTGTCCTTGCCAGAACCCGCCCTTCCTGTCAGCCCAATAAGCATTAGGAGTTAAGTTCGTCGCGCTGGGCAATCAAAGATGTTAGCTCTGCGTCAGCGAGCTTTTCTACCTCCGCACGAAGCTCAATGCACTTGTCGAGCTGAAACTTCTCAACGTCGCTCTCAGACCAATCGCTAGGAACCTCGTACTTGCGGTTCATAGAAAAGTAGAAGTCCTGCGAGTACTCGAACTTGACGATCTGAATTTTGCCGCCTACTGAAACTGAGGCCGATGCCTCAATGCACTTAGCTTCCATGACTTGCCTTTCGATTTATTTACGAACGGGTGAGACTGACAAACAGCCCTTCTCGAACAGCGATTTCTGATACTGCGTCAACAATCTCATTTGAGAGGCTATCCGGAATAGGACGGCCCTCGGAGTTGTAAGCAACAACGCACACGGCCTGCGAGCGCTGCTTGTAGTTCTGGTCCTTACGGTTCTTGCGCTTCGCCTTACCCTTATCTTTAGGACTACTCATACCTTTGGCCTCTCCAATAGAGTTTGTTGTCAACGAATGTGGCTAGGTCGATGCTGAACGTGCCATCTTCAAAAACGTTGGCCGTGGCGAATCCTTGCTGCCAATCTGCGTTCACGGCGTAACCTAGACCGCCCTCAATCTGACACATGCAGCCTGTCTCAACCGCAGTCAGAGTGGTGGGCTTACCATTAATATCATAATTTGTTTTGTGGACACGACTTTGCCTATGCGTGTGTCCCACGACAATCGAATACCCAAGGTGATCCAGAGTCGCCAAAGCCGACGCTCCAGAGCCTTTTCGGGCAATCCAACCATGTCGGGCAGCCAAGTGTTCAGAGACGTTGATCTGAGCGTGCTTGTAGGACCCGTGAGGCTCTACATAATCAATTCCAAGCTCATCTAGCCTTAAGAGATAATCTACGCTGAAAATCGATTTATTGTCGTCTGCGCGAGTCAGGTTATATAGATCAGGAACGCGATCAATAATGCTTCGACGCAGCCGCTCATCGTGATTGCCAGAAAGCTTAGTCCAATGCGTCTTTTCTGACGACTGAACATAGTCCCTTAGCAAGCCATAAGCCGAGTCAATGCATTCTTGCGTGGTAGCAGCCCAGTCAGGTTCCGCTGGATGGCGGGACACGTTTGGAAGGTCCATTGTGTCTCCAATGAGAATTCCCTCTTCCGGCTTTTCCTCAGCTAAGAAAGAACAGAATGCATTGTGAAGGTCCTTGTCGTGGAAAGGAGCCTGAGGGTCTCCAACAAACACAACAAGCTTTCCGTTCTTATTGCTTTTTTGTGTCTTGGGCCTCTTGTAGTCGCCATCGATACGAGCGGGTGAGATGCTCGGGGCTTTGCGGTTAAAGGTTGCCCTTAGCTGACGGTTCTCACCATTTTCTCCCCACTCATTGACACGAAGGTTTGTGACCTCCCAATCCTCAGGGTCAAGATTACGATCCTCTAAAAGACCCTCAAGGTCTCCAAGATCATAGTCGGCAATTTCCATGACCTGTTCATTGGTGTCAATGACGATCTTGTTTGAGTTCCAGCGCTTTAGCGCTCGACGGATTGAATGGCGCGATGTATCCAAGCCCTTCTTACCAAGCTTGTCAGCAATTTCAGTATGGGTTAGACCTTCTGAGTCCCATGCTTCAATTGTTTCGCGGTGTTTGTCTAGTTCGGAATAGTGAGATTTATTCATCATCAATCAGGGTATATTTCTTAGCTTTCTTAGCTCTAGGTAATTTCTCAACAGTATCTTTGTCTCTTTTTTCTACTTCTCGGACAGTATGAGGTGTTTCCTCTTCGCTGTCAACTGTATCTTTATTATCTTTGCTTGATTGCTTTTCTCCTGATTGATTTTTTGACATAGACGGCATGCCCGGACGACGTTCAAACGAAGCTGGAGGGGCCTGACCGTTTCCTACGCCACCGGGCATTCCTCCCGGTCCCGGAGCAATAGCTGGTGGGCCTCCACCGGGTACGCCTCCGCCAATTCCATTTGGTCCCATGCCACCCGGCTCCTGCGGCATGACCATTTTCTCGCCAGCATTTCCTCCACCGGGACCTCCGGGAGGGCCACCGCCTCCGGGAGGAGGGCCACCGGGAGGACCACCGGCAGGGCCGCCGGGAGGACCACCGGGAGGAGGGCCACCGGGCAACATACTTCCCTGCGGGCCAAGCTCCTTGTCCAGAACCGTTTCGACTTCTGCCTTGAGGTCTGGCGGAATAGGAAGGTTGGCTGCGTGAAGCGCTTTGTAAGTCTTCATCTTTGCGTCCTGCTGCGCGATAGTCTTCTGGACAAGCTCGTCGTTGTATTCGCCAAGCATGTCGTCGAACTGGAAGTGAACGCCAAACATGAGCTTCTCGTCTGGTACCGGAACGCCCATTGCGCGTAGCGTCTGCAAGAACTGACGCTCAGTGGCCTCATCACGAAGGTCAAGGGTTCGGAATTGAAGGTCAGGAATAAGAAGCTTGTGCTTCTCTACGATGCGCTTGGTGCCGTCCTCGTCATACTCGACAACCTCTTCCATGATTGGCACGCGGGTAGATCCACGCTTTTCATAGTCATAGTGTCCCTGAGCCTCTGCGACAACGGCAGCGCGATCTTTGTAATGCTTAATCAGATAGCCTTGATAGGTGCGGAGGATCTGGTTAAGGAACTCTGCTTGGAGAGCGGAAGAGGCATACGGCGTAGCAGAAGAGCCAGCCGAGAGAAGGCTTGGGTTGACGCCAAAGATCTGCATGATGCGGCGCTCGATGCGGTCAAAGTCGTCTCCGAGGCGAGGCATCTGCTCACGACCAAAGACGCTCTCAACCTCGATACCGAAGTGGTGAACAAGAAGGCGGAAGTCCGAAGAAAGAGCCATGTCCATGTCGTCACGGAAAACTTCAAGCTCGTCTGGGCTAGGAATCCAAGGACCCTGACCGTCCTGAAGGTCCATAATTCCAAGCTTTGCAAGGATAAGCGGCGAGTAGAGGCGCTCAGCAATTGCGTCCTGAGATGCCAATAATTTTTCTTCGTGAATTAGGGTCCTGAGTCCCCGGAGAAGAATTGGCGTTCCATGATCGTCCCAGTTAGTCGTCTTATTGGCGACTTGCTTCAGCAGAACGTTGGAAATCGGGATGTGATCGCCCTTACGAAGGTAAGGAATTAATTCCGGGAAGTTCATTTCAAGCTGCTTGTACTCCTTTGCAGGAGATTTTGTCTGAGCAAGCTTCTTCAGGTACTCGGGCGGAACAATTTTTAGCTGCGTGCTGCCAAGAAGAGGAAAATTCTCAATAACCACGTCTTCTGGGTTAATTAGTTCCTCGCGCTCCCAAATACCAAGATCCTCATCAAACGAGCCAAGAGGGAAGGCCTCGCCAACAGTCCAGAATTCACGGCCAAGACCAACCAAAAACTCTGGGTAGTCGAGCTGGCCGATAAAGAGGTCCTCGTAAAAATCTTTTAGCTTGGGGTCCTTGCACTCAACGTCCATGCCAACGAGCGGGAAACGAGTGAAAATGTCAATCAGGATTGGTACTAGGTAGTGGGTCGAGTAATAAAGTCGAAGCCACTTGTGAAGCTTATGGCGATGACCCTCGTCGGCCATGTTCCAAGGCAGACCAGAAAGATCCCAATATTCAATAGGGTCATAGAAACGAGGAATAGCCGCGAAGGTATCTCCGCCGCCCATGCTGCCCGTCTTGCGACCGCTAAGACGACGCTGATCGCCCATAGCCCGCATCAGGCGATTGTTTGCCTCGATCTCTGAGGCTTGTTTAGTTGTAGAGCCAAGCATATCTGCATGGCGAGCGTCCTTAGTCATAGACGCCATCTCTGAATAAGTAGAGGCTTCGAGGCGAGCGCGAGTCGCGTTCTTAGGAACGGCAACTCCAAGTTTCTTTAAATGCTGAACCTGCGCATCTAATTTAGAGGTATCCATGACTATCCTTTACGGCCCAGAAGTTGCATTACATAACGCTATCGCATAAGCGTTACAAATACAACTGTTACTTTTTACAGGGACACTCTGCACACCGAAAAGATACAACCCAGCGCCAGAGATTAATACGTTTAAAGTTACCGCAACAGGTTGAGCAGGAACAGCCCTTACAGCTCATTTAGCCACGAGCGAGAGTCTTCTTCCGAAGCCTTCTTGCTGTTAGGAAGCTTTCCTAGAACCTCGTCGTCAATCTGATCACTTGCCTCAGCAAGCTCCTTATTGACTTTTTCGCTGTCGGTAAGCTCTTCTTTTTTCTTGCTGTCCTTCTCGAGGTTTTCCATGGCGTTCAGCTCAGTGGCGCGCTCTTTGGCCGCCTCTTCAGTGGCAAAGGGACCGGCTGCCTTCTCGTCGCCATCTTCAATGACGAAGAACTTGCCGTCTTCTTCCTTTACTGAGTGAGCGGCGGCAGTAACGCTTCCGCCCTTGTTAAGCATTCTCGGGTCGCCTATCGAGTTCTGAATTTCTTCCGGGGTCATCTTGTTACCGTCGGGTCCGGTTGGCCTTGCTCCGCCGAACGGATCTCCCTGCATAACAGCGTCAGATGGCTGCTCGCCAAGAGGCTGAAGGACATGCTCGTTAAAAGCCGCCCCTGCGCCTTCGGCTGCATTTGCAACGCCTTTGGCGACACCCATAGCGGCGTCTACAGGGGTAGGAGGGGCCGGAAGCCCTGCGGCTTCAAGTCCCTTGTTTAGCATCGCGCCTGCGGGATTAGTAACCATATTGGTTGCGTCCTTAGCAGCGTCACCAATATCTCCAAGGAGATCGGCGGTATGCATGTTCAGCGCGTCCGTTGAGGACATGGTATGCGGAGTTACAGGATCGGCCTGACCCTTGTCAGGAAAAGTCTTAGTGTTCTCGGTCCCATCAACATTTTTATCAGTGTTGAAACCAGCGTTGTCGTCAGCGGTAGGAAGCTTCTCCTCCGTAGTAACAGCCTTAGTCTGCTCAAGAACAGCGTCCTTAGTTGCCTGACCAAGCGAATCAGTCTTCGAGTAGTCTGGGCGTTCAGGCGCGTCCTGATGAACAGTCTTGTAAGGACCAGCGTCAGTGTCAATTGGCTCAAGGCCATTCCACTGCTTCTTGTCAATCTTAGGGGAAGGACCTTCTGGCTGCTCAACGTTCTCATTCTTTACCCAAGAGTCGCCGTCAGTTACTGCCGTGATCTCCCAAGATGCGTTGTGCGATGCAAGAACAGGTTCAGGAGACTCTGCCTCAACTGAATCCATGTCTACTTCCCAGTCGCCAACAGCGCTAGGGGCATTGTCAAGCTCAGCAAGAGTGGCCTGATCATTTGCTGGTTCATCAAAAGTTTCTTCTGCCTGAGGGGCATCAAGCTCATGCGACTGCTCGCCCTGCTCGGCAAGTTCGCGCTGCTCTTTACGCTCAAGGCGGTCGGTTTCCTTCTGATCCCAATAAGACTGAGCAACCATTGGCGGCTTAAAGTTACATTTATCTTCATAGCCACCGCCGCAATGCGAGTCGCCGCCTACGAGAGGGGCGAAAGCTGCGTACTGAGGCTCACCAACCTGAAGCGAAGCGTTTACAAGTTCCTTGTGATAAGGACACATTTTTGGGCGACGGGCCTCTTTGACAGAACCTTCTTGCTTGCGCTTATGTCGCTTCTCAATGGCGTCGTAATACTCATCGGGAATTTCATCCATGCCACGATCAAGTTCGTTCTCAGTAAATGGTTCCTTGCGCTTATGAGGCCCTAAAGCTGGTTCCATACCGGGAGGTCCCATTCCAAGCGCGTGAGCGTCCTGTGCGCCTCGGCAACGAGGACACTCGTCAACGTCGTCCTCCTGAATCATATTACAGTTACTGCATTCCTCTCCTTCAGAGAGGTTCCTGCCGCCGTTAGCTAATTTTTTTTTAAGGAAAGATTCGCGAATGCTGGCGATGATTGGCTCGTGATCCTCAACGCCCTGCTCATCACAGGCATCGCGGATAGCATTGTCGAACTCTTCGCCAACAAGGTCAAGGCGCTCAGTAACAGTCTCAGCGTCAGTATCAGTAAGGAACTCACCAAAGCGATCAGCAACGCGCTTATTAGCAACTGCAATAGCCTTACGACGGGCAATACGGCCCATTTCGTCGTCTGCTGCTAGATGTTCAAAAAGTCCGCTCATAGTGATTATGCCTAAAGAGATCCGATTCGAATAAACTTCGCTTCCGACTCGCCCTTCATCTTGGAAAGCCCCATAACTTCTTTGCAATTTGTGCAAATAACTACTTTGGGGGGCCATTCCCAGCCCTGCATCATAAGTTCGCTCCCGCACTCATGCTTAATCTGCATGGTGAAGGTGAACTCTGGCTGCATTAGCCGAAAAGAATGTCGTCTGGAAGATTCGAATGATCTGTTTCTGCGGCAGCCTCCTTCTTGGCTTTGGTCTTGCGATTCAAAATTTCTTTACGACGCAGGGTCTCAACTCGGTCAATCCAAGCAGTCTCAAAAGAGTCGCGGGCGTCGGGGTTAGCGCCAGCGGTCTTTGAACGAATGTGGCTAGAAGCCATTTCACGAGTTACGCCCGAGTCGGCTAGAGCCGGGGTCTCAAGCTCAGCTACAAAAGCCTCTGGGCCTTCGCTCATCAACTTGTCGTAGTCAGTGTGGTTAGCTTCGCTGACCATGTTTGAGAACGTGTCGTCAAGCCAAGTACCGTCGTTTCCGCCCAGCGAAGCCTGCTCGGCAACGTGCATGGTCGGTGGGCGGTAAGCCTCAGTGGTTTCATCGTTAATGTGATCAAGAGCGGCAACGACCTCGTTAAGCTCAGTGCCAGCCTCAACAGAAATGTTGTCAAGCTCGGCCTCGTCAGCAAACGAGGCGCCGTCATTAGCAATTTTGACCTGAGCTTCGCGACGAATGCTCTTAAGCTCACCAACACGAGCGATAAGCGAGTCACGATCACCATCAGTAGAAGCATTTAGACGCTCACGAAGCGAAGCAGTAACAGAAAGAGCCTCTTCCTTCTCGCTCGCGTAGCGCATTTCGTCAGATACGGGGAACTGGACGATGCGCCCGTTCTCAAAACGTACCGTTACGGTGTCGCCCCAAATGTCCTTGGTCTTACCAAGAATGCGACCCTTTAGGCCGTTAGGGGTAATGACGTGAGTTGCGTTTTTGCTCTGCGAGTCTTTGCATTCTGAACAAACGCCATCTCCCTTAGCAACGTCTTTACCACAGTCATCGCAACAATCTAATTTCATTGCGCTTTTCTTGCTTCGATGATCATCGCATTTTTTGCAGGAACCCTTAGAGCATGGCTTGGTTCCGGGAACGCGGTCGTAACCGTCCCAGCAATCGCAATCTTTAGCGGACATGAGCTGCTGGGGAACTTGACCCTGAGCAATCGGGGTGTTGGGAGCCATTACGGTTCCGGGAGGGGCGACCTGATTAGGAATGCCACCGGGGGTTCCGGGAGGATTCACAATCGGGGTGGCCGGTGGGGTAGCTGGGGCCTGCTGCTGCTGCTGATCAACAGGCATTGGCGGTTGAGGTGCAGGCGCCTGAGGGGCGGGTGCCGCCTCGCGGACGAGAGTCTCTAGTTCTTCTACTGAATCAGCAGAAGCAACTACTTTGCCCTCCTTCATGGCGTGGGCCTTACCATCATTATCAAACACAAAGGTTAAATCAGAATTCATGGTCAACCATTACTATCTTGGTAGCGGATTATATGTAGCAATCTTTATCGACTGAAACGTCTGTACTTAGCAGGAGCGCCACGAGAGCGATTCGTATTTTTCTGTCTGTTGTAGCGAGAACCGGACCCAGCAGACCTTTGTTCGCCCATTCTTGCTGAATAAACTGAGTTGCCATCGTTGTCTCGAAGATCTGCATGCTGCCCGCCACCGATTTGATATCCACCTTCGGAACCCATACGAATTCCTTCGCCACCGAGGTCCGAACGAATGTCCCTAGCGATAGTGTTGCCAATTAAAGCTTCAGTGACTTCCATAACACAATCGGCCATATCCTTAGTTTGGACTGGTCCAACATCCTGCTTGGCAACCCTTGGAGTTCTAATCGATTTAAGTTCCTGAAGGAACTTAAGCTCTTCAGCACAGTACTGGGCGTTCTCAGTGTCATAAGGAGCGTGAACCAGCCCCTGATAAAGAGCCGTCCTGAAAACCTCTGCTCGATCCCAGTTGGCCTGTGCCGTAGCTGTCTTTTGATAAACGCGGGTGTCTCCGCCCCAACGCACTTGTCTTAGCTCCCTTCGCAACCAAGCGATAGGAAAGTCAGAGTTGAATTGGTCCATAGTCAGTTCATACGGCTGGAAGAATTGAATGAACTCCATGATCTCAGCAAGAATTGGCTCCCAGTCAATGACCTGACCCGGGAAGTCCTTGGGGTTCCAGCGCTTAATTACGTCGAACACCACATGCTCGCGTATTCTTCCGTCCTGCTCAATTTTTTCTGTGTGCGCCAAAGCGAAGCCGAATCCAGCAGTTGTAGACGAAGGGTCCAGATGGGCTTTGTAACGATACTCGTAATAACCGGTGTTTAGGTTTGTTTTTAGCGGCTCGTGTCCAGTTCCATCCGGAAGAGGGCGACCCAAGAACATTTCTTCAACCTTTTCAGGCCGAAGATACGAGTCGATAACTTCGGAGAACTTGCCCCTGCGCTCCACTTTATATTTTTCTGGCTCCTGACGCTCCTCTTCTCGGGCAATCAAGATTCCCTGACGATCCTCCTCGACGAAGAAGGGCTTCTCCTCGTCAACTATTTTCATGTCCGGGTCCCAGTCAGGACTGACGGTAATACATTTCTTTGGACCCTTGTACTCGGGAGCGTCCCACCAGCCTTCAAACAAGGCCCAAGACGGGAACTGGATCCCCATCATGAAAGGTGCGGATGGCTTATCGTTATCTACGGCCTGTGACTCCTCCCAGCGCTCATAAAACTTTCCAACCTTCGAATAAGGAGAGGAGTTGCAGAAAATCATTGCGTCCTTGCCAAACTGGGCAAGCGACGGAATGGCGGCCTCGTAAACCTCGCTGGCTGACTGATAAGAGCCGCCCTCCTGAAGGTGGGCCATCTCGTCAAAACAAATTGCCATCGTGGCAGAACCACGAATAGTTGATGCGTTAGCCGGAAGGGCTGCGCCACGAAGTTTAGAAATGTCCCTCTGGACACGCCTTCCTTGCCGCTTGAAAGACTCGAGCTTCCTCAAGTCGGACTCCGTGGCGACAGAAAACTCAAGCTCTTGCAGCTTGCTGATGTACGGCTGCATGGCGATACACGAGTTAACCGTTGATGAAAAATCGGCGTACTGGTACTTCTTGGCTTGATCCTGAGATGAGGCGACGCAGGAGAAATAAATTTCTTTTTCTTTATCGATTCCGTAATGGGCGCCCGGATCCTGAAGCGCCATAACGTCGAACATGCTCTTAGCAAGGGCGACGCCTGTAACGAAGCCCTTAGACGAACGGCGTCCTCCTACCAGCACAACCTCGCGGAAATGGGAGTATTCTTCTGCCCTTAGGTATTCAATTCGCTCCCTGATCAAAGGCGAAATCTTAATCTCGCTTTGATTCCTTCCGCCATCAATCCAGCTATCGAGGATTGCCTCCTCGGCATCAGTTCGATCCTCTAAAAAAATTAATTTAAGAAGAAGCTTCTGCCTTGGGTAAAGCCGCTTTCCACAATACTTAGCCGATTCAGCGAACTCCTCAATCGTTACCTTCTTTTGGTTGAGGTTTGCGTCAAGCTGGTCAAGGATGTTGAAAGCCATTACTTCTTTTTCTTAGAAGCTGTGACCTTACGAGTATTTACCTTTTCCTTCTCACCAAGATAGTCTTCGCCGCGAGCGGTTGCCTTGCGTACCTCATACTGCTTCTGCTCATGGTCGAACCCGTACTTGTGGATGCTGTCCGTTTTGACCTTGCCAATGATCTCAACCGTTGGAGGGTCGCCATCGTAGAAGGGAGCGATATCCACCTCTGCAACAATGTTGATGCCCATAAGCTTGGTTAGGATCTCGTCACGCATTTCACTGAGGTTGTCAGCGGTAGCCGGTCGGGCGGCGTAACGATTCTGTATGGACTGGACAATTGAGAAGACTTCTTTGACCTCTGAGTCGAGCAGGTCGGCGGCCCAATAGGCCATCTGCTTCTCGGACTTAATTCGGTCGTCTGCTTGAGGATTAACTGACATTACGTTCCTTTCTTGAAACTTGACTGGTAAGGATTAATGGTCGGAGAACGACGAAAGCCCGCTTTCGCGGGCCTCCGAAGATTCTATACTTTACTATTAGTTATGGAACTCGTTAGCGATCCATTGACCGATTGACGAGTGGCGGTTTAACAGTCGAAGCGTTTGGCGATCAGATAGATCAATCCAACTGTAGCTCGCGGTGTCAAGCTCAACGATTGCGTTGGCCGAGTTCTTAACACGAACACCGGCAGAGCGATTCAACGCCCTGATGCCGACCGTTGTGGCGTTAACCGACTGGACGTACTGTCCAATTGAGCGGTGGTCGCCTAGCCTAGTACGATTATAAAGACCGTCATTCGGATCGTCGTTTCCGCTAACTGTTGCTCCGAGGTTGATATTTACGCAGTCGCTCGGATCGGTCCTGAGAAGAAGACCGAGATCATAGAGGCCATACACACTATTGCTATTACGAAAACCCTTGACGCGAACACGAGCGCTAATGCTCAAGGCGCGAACGGAAATGGTTGGCGAAACCGCCGTAAGATCGCGCTCGGCGGGCGTTCCGTTATCGCTTTCAATAGTGAGGTGCTGGCCAATTGAAGAGTGACTGTTGAGCTGCTTACGGTTATAAGCGTCATCAAGGTCAATCCAACGGCTCGTGGTTGTCGAAAGATTCTTGTATGTACCGTCGTAGGTCTTTACGCGAATCTTAGCGGAGCGGTTTAGTGCGATAATTTCTGTTTTCATTCGTTTCCTTTCAAGAGGTTTTAGCTAACCTATGCCCGCCGCAGGGTAACATAGGTATGAATGTATAAGTTAAACGATGGCTTTTGTCAAAAAGATAGCTAGTTGTCTAGCGCGTTGTCTCGTATCTCAATGTGCTGATCCGGATTGGGAGCAAGCTCAACTATAAGACTCTCGGGTATCTTAGTGAGAAAGCGCTCCCTATTAGCTGGGGTCATGTTTGCGTCAATGGTCGTAATCTCATGCTCTCTGCACCAATCTGGAACAATTGCTAATAGGCGCTGAAAAAGCCCCGAGCCATTCGAAAATAAGCTCATGGCCATGAACAGTCCCTCTGAGACTCGAAACTGATAAAAAGAACCATCTTTTAGCGTTCCCTTGGCATCAAAGCACCATGCCCCCTCCACGCCTAAGTCCTCAACTTCAAATATGCCTTCGCCAAACAACCTGCAAAGTTCATTTACATCTTCAATTAACATGCCTGCCCCCTTAAAGTTTGATCATGGACTGCGCCGGAAGTCTGTAATAGGTCTCATAGGCCGCATTGTTAGCGCCAAACGCTGTGGCATTTGGAGCGTAAGATAGCTTAGCAGTCGCCCACGGGAATCCGGATCCGTACTGCACAATAGTTGAGCCAGCCGGGGCGGAAGGAACCTTAAAGGTATCCGTGTTATTGCCGCCAAACGAATATCCAATGATTGAAAACAGGGCGGTGTATTGACTGGCGTAAGCATTATAAGATGCTCCGTTGCAAAGCACCCAGCCATTTGGTTGGGTGGTCCTACCAAAAGAGCTTATTGTTCCAGTAGGTACAGTAATTGCATGCCAGTTGCTGCCATCGGAATAATAAAGAGAAAATGTGTCATAAGCCCAAAACTGTTTTCCCGCTCCTGCACTGGAAGCGGATGGTCGGTTTACATATGTATCACGAGTCGTTACAATTTGGCTTGGAATTGCGCCCGCCGCAAGCTTGGCGGCGGTTACAGCACCGTCTTTAATCTTAGACTCTATTACTGCGTTGGTGGCAAGTTCAGTCTCGCCAACTTTTCCGGCCCCAATTGCAAGGCTGGAGAAGGTGCCTGTGATTGCTCCTGCCGCAGATGAGGTGGAGTCCAACAGCCTAGTTGTAGTATTAAGCGACTCACCAGCAATGTTCTTAATTGAAATCTTGCTTGGGTTGATCGCGGCACTAACGGATATGTTGTCATCGCCAATGACATTCGAATTAATTGAAAGGAGGTCGTATGTGCCAGATACCTGTGAGCCAACACCCGCTCCAAAGTTAGTAGTAGACGCAAGGGCATTTCCCGCATTTGTCAATGCGCTTCGAAGCTCGCTGGTAAGCTTAGCTTGATTAACCGAGGCGTCCTTGAGCTTTGCCCCAGTTACCTGATCGTCAGCGATCTTAGCTGTCGTGATCGCGTTGTTCTGAATTCCATTCGTAGGAATCTGTGTTCCTCCGGTACCCCCGCCCGTATGGTTGTGGGCATCAACCTTTTCCCAGTTTGCCTTCAGTACTGCGTCGTTAAAGTAATCATTAGGACCCCAAGTAACAAGCCCCATGTTTGGAGTCTCAGCCATTAGTTCCTAACCTTCATGATGTGCATAATAGAAATATAGCTTGGCCGGTTATCAAAAGTACTAAGGCCAGATCCCGTTAGCCCGGTATTTCCCTCCGTTGCCGCAGGTCCAGTCGAGAAACTAGCGTCTCCGTCTAGCGTTGCCGCGCCCGCCCTACCAGAAACTGGATACTGTTGACCAGAAGGAATTGAATTATTGTTTATCGGCTCCATTGGTCCGCCCGTACTATCTTGCGCGTATCGATGCGCGGTTCCGGCTTTTGTCACAAAGTTACTATTGCTTTTTGGCCCCTTGCCAGCAGCGACAAGGAAAATATTGTCATTTTTATGCGTGTGCTGCAAGTCAGCAGTTTTAGCACCTGTTAAAAGGTGGCTGTGAGCGGGAACGCTATGCGTGTGAGCCAACGTATGGCTATGAGCGAGCGAAAGGGTATTCTCTCCGCCAATGTATCCAACCAAATCAGGGTTGGTTGCAATCGAAGTCGATACTTGAGGGTCCGAAGTCGTCATTGAAATTTTTGCAAAGTTTGTAGCCGTGTACTCGTGTGGTGCGGCTAATGTACTACCGGTGGTGAACGTAGTGTTGCTCGGAAAGATTGTTGGTGCGACAATGGAGTAGGTCCTATTAGGCTGGAGACCAGTAGAATTAGCCAACCGGAAAGTCTTGGACCCAACGGTCGAGGTCGTAATTTGGAACACGACCCCAATGCCAACTTGGTCTCCGGAGTCAGACGCGCACATTATAAACTTACTTTGAAGATTGGGAACGGTAAAATCTTGGGTTCCCAGATCGTGATTACCAGCAGTTAGCGTGCGACCATCGCAAATGACCCAGCTAGGAGTCTTTCCAAAAAGATCGACTAGTGTGGCCTCGGTCGGGGTTGGATGCCACCAAGGAACAATTGCGCCAATCGGCATTCTTGCGAATGGGTGCATTTTGCTATAAGTAACGGCCTCGTCAGCGATCTTTGCGGTCGTAACGGCCTTGTTTACAAGGGCGTCCGTTCCTACCGACTTTGACTGCGTTGAGATAACACCCGGAGCAATTTTATCGATGGTAACTGCCCCGGTGGCAATAGAATCGGTCTGAATCAGCTTGCCCTTGCCGGGTGTATGGTCATGGTCCTCTACTTTAAGCCAGTTATCAGCTAGTTGCTGATAGTTGTACTTATCCGTAGAGGCATTCCAGATTGTAAGGCCCAAGGCCGAAGTAGTAAAAGCCATCGATACTTAACTGCTTGCTAACGGGCAAAACCCTCTATTCCTAAAGCAGGATCTTCAGCGCCAAGTCTATTGGACATTCCTTGCTGAGCAAATAACTAGCCTTCCGCCAAGAAAGAGGCTGCTCGTAAGAGCGAACCCCGTTCTTGGTATTTACTTCTACCGTCATTTTTGCCTCAGATAGCGCTTTTGCATCCTTGGCAGAGAAACCCAGACGTTCAAATTCTGAGATCCTGTATCGAGCAATTTTGTCCTCGGTTGTTGCAGTTGTAGACATGTAAACCCCACGGGTTGTGATTTACTTTACTTAAAGTAAGAAACATCGCAATGACCAATCCCGTCACATGTGTGTGGCGTTGGTCCGGTTTGCCCATCCGTAAACTGAACCGCCCAGAGGTTCTTCTTGGCGATTTCCGGAACATTAGATTCCGGACTTGATGAATAATTTGCGTGCCAGTAACGAAGCGGCTTTTTGTTTTGATCCACTGGCCACTTTTCCAGAGTTCCATTAATGTACCAGCCGCCACTGTAGAGAACGCGAACTGTGTATCCAAGACGCGCTACCTCTTTGATGAAGGTCGCAACCCAAACATCTCCCTTTTTGTTCTCAAATTTCGGATCTTCCCAATCGAGGACGATTCGTTCGTCTGCCTTTAGCTTGCCCGCTTTTTTGATTGCATCAACAAGGTTCTTGGCTTCCGCCTCTGGCTTGTTACCGTTTCCGGGACGAGCAAAGTGATAGACAAATCGAGTCAACCCAAGCTTACCGGCTTCTGCAAATCGCTTTACAAACTCATGGTCTTGGAAGGTAGCACCTTCGCTTGCCTTAAGAATAATGAGAGAATGACCCGCAGCCTTGTACTTAGCCAAATCAATTGGGGCATCGCCCTCATAGATATCAGCAAAGTACTTAGCGTTGGGATTGGCCTTTGGCTTTTTTGTTGCCTTTGGTTTTGCGGTCGGCTTCTTCTTAGGAGCGGGTTTTGGCTTCGGGGTAGGAGTTGGGGCAGGGGTTGGTTTAGGCGTCGGCTTAACCGGAGGCTTTGGCGTTGGCGCCTTTGCCTTTGGCTTTTTTACAGCCGGTTTACGAAGAGCCTTCCAAGTTCCGAGTCCTACAACTCCGTCAGCGGTTAGCTTCTTGGCCTTTTGGAACTTGATAACCTGAGACTTAGTTGCACGGCCAAAAGTATTGCTCTTTGTCGGGTACGGCCAGAAGCCGTGCCTCTTGAGAAGAGTTTTTAGCGTATGGACCTCGGGGCCTTTGCTGGCTCTAGTTAAGGTTGGATCAGCGTGCCATTTGACAACGGCTGGATAGTTACCAGCCCTCCATTTAAAGTGCCAAGGCTCTGAAGCGCCATCTGACCACTTTTTGGCCCAGCCAAATTGTTCGCCGTAGTTGGCAATTAAATTTTGTGTGGGCGTGTCAGCGTCAACAGCAATTCCTAATCCATGATTTGATGTTCCGGGAACAGCGGCTAGGTTTCCTCCGCTTTTGTATTTTTCCCATGCCGCGTTTTGACTCCATGCCCCACGAGAAAGATCTCCGGGTCGTCCCAAAGGCCTGTAAGAGTCATTGACCCCAACGTTCCGTCCGTGCTTCTCTTTACAGAAGCGAGCAAAGGCGTTCCAAGCCTCTGCGGCGTCGTCGCGTAGTTGCCCCCCGCCAGCGATGCTCGTCAGTTCATATGGTTTAAGTTTTCCGTTAGCGCTCATTCATTCTCCAATATCGTTATTGTCTATTAACAGGTCGGTTTTCTATTTAAAAAATTAAGCTTAGTTAAAGCTTTTCTGGGTGTCTAGCGACATAGCCAGACGTTGGTTTTAGTGGTAGTTGCCACCTTGATGGAGAAGCTCCTGATGTATCAAAAGTCACTCCGGCAACCCGCATCCAAACATGTCCTGAGTTTGGGTATACGGTGATCCACTTACCTTTACCAGATACGCCCCAAGACATGAGCGCACCAGAGGCTAAAGGGGAAGAAATCAACCTTCCTCCATGTAGCGCATAAGAAACTGATCCCGAGCAGTCATAACCGCTTGAAGCAAACGATCCGTGACCTCCACCCCACAAGTATGGAAGGGTGGCAATTTTATTTCCCGCCCAAATGGTCTTCTTGACCTCATTGGGGGCAGTTTCAGGAGCATATGCAGTGCCAGATAGGACGACTGCCGTGCTGCCCTCAACGGTTGGCTTGCTGCCCTTAGAAAGGACAATCGGCGCTCGCCAAACGTAATAGGGTTTTTGTGAACCAGTTTTGTACTGAACCACCTTGATAGCACCTTGAATGCCATCTGGAGATGGGTAATATTGAACAGCCGATGCCGTCCCTGTAAAGAGAAGGCTGGTAAATAGGGCGGTTACGGCAACCGCCTTGGGGATAAACATAAATCTTCCTTGGACCACACCCGTTTGTCCTACATTGACTTCGCAAGCCGACTTCTAGCTGACAACTCAATACTTTCAGCTTATGGCTGGGTGAGACCTAGTGGAATCATCTCCTTCCGTCGAGGTTAACTGATCGTCGCTTACTTGATACTACTGACGAATCATTTCTTCTACCTATTAACCGCCGCTTGGAGATCAAAAATGGGGGCGGAAGGACTCGAACCTTCAACCTTCGGCTTAAAAGGCCGCTGCTCTACCATTGAGCTACGCCCCCCTTGGAACCGTGACTGCGACCATCGTCTATTCCGGGCAAGCCCTAGTGACTGGTCCACATCGACCTATGCGACGAATATCACACTTGGCACTCCCGTCACAGACGGGTTGATCGATGCTTGGCTCCCACAGGACTTACGGCACGGCCCGCCTTGCGATAACCTTTAATAAGACGGTACAGAACTGCATTCCAACAGTTCCCCGAATGGCCTAAAAGTGTTATCTAACTAGACCTGTTTGCCGGATAACCGTCCGGTCGGCTCTATAGACCTGATCTCATGCAGACTCCTTGCTTTGCTGTGAATTGGACTTAACTCTTTACTCGCTAAAGTTACGCGAACAACCCATTGACGTAACTTTAACTGCTAGTACGGGGAGTGGGACTCGAACCCACACTGAAAGGATTTTAAGTCCTCGTCCTCTGCCAATTGGGATATCCCCGCCTCGACTTCTCTGTGGCAATTAGCGCATAGAAGAACACAATTCTCTATTTCTTCCAAACCCTTTTCAAGGGTAAGAAGCGAAATGCCCCTCTTGCTTGTTTTCAGATCTGGGTTCAAATGATGAAACTCAAGAGCGCCAATATACGAATCATATCCGCACGCAACGCACTTTCCCCCAGCCGACTCAACCAATGCCTTTTTTCTTTCTCTTGCATAGTCTGAGGTTGTTTTGATATAAGGTTTTTTCTCTTTTCGGTATTTGGCTATCTTTGCTGCGTTTCTACATTTAGTAGAACAGAACTTTCTTTTGGGGCTAATGACTTCGTTTGAGCAATTATGCTTATGGCATGTCATACTGATTACCGAACGGTAAACACAACTTTAACGTGTATACCGATTCCACCACCCGAGCGGGTGAGCCTACAGTATAACAAACTCCCCGACTAGGACTCGAACCTAGGACCTAACGATTAACAGTCGTTCGCTCTGCCAACTGAGCTATCGGGGACTATGTACCAAGGCTATCAGGAGAACTTCTTGATAGCAAGGAATTGACGGGCCGGATTAGCTCCGACCCGCCAGCCCTAAATCCCGCAGGCCCCGCCCTTACAACGCTCTTCGCTTTCCTCATAGACAACGCCAACATTATCTTTGGCGACCTCATAAGGAACAGCGCTGAGTGGCTGGCCTCCACGCGCACCGTCCGGGTAGGCTGTGATACCACGAAGGCCCGGAAGATACTTATAAAGCATGTGTGCAAAATCATCTACTTCTTGCGGATCAACAATCGGATAGGGCAGGTTGATAGTCGAAGAAATAGCGTGATCTACATACTGCTGCAACCATGCTTGGAACGCAACTCGCTTCTCAATTATAAGCCATCGAGTAGGCGTCCTCAATGCTATCTGGATCAACTCCTTGATCGATTAGCCTTGCGGCTGTTGGGTCAACAACGTACTGATAACGAATGACATCGCCATCATGACGCGCTTCCTTGTAACGTCGTTTGAACGCCACACAGAAGATTGGCTCAATTCCTGTAGTCGTCTCTGCGATGATTCCAATAGTCCCGGTAGGGGCAATGGCTCGAGTTTTGACAGGTGCAGAGAGATCGTGCTTAGTGGCCCACTTAGTAGCAACCTCAGTGGAAGTCGCATACACCTTAAGCCACTCTTCAAGCTCATCATTGGGTTCGTACTTGACTCCGCGCTTCAAAAGCCATTCATGAATTCCCATTAGGCCAAGACCAAGACGACGGTTCTTGCTACGAGTATCTGCGATCTCCTCGTGAGGAATATCCGAGTAAACGGTTCCGGCAACCAAGAACAGCGTTGCCAAATCCATTACTTCTTCAAGCTCCTCAACGGACTCGATGCGTGACAGGTTCAAAGAACCCAAGTTGCAGATATCCGAATCGTCAGCCGAAGTAACCTCGGTACAAGCGTTACGGAGCGTCTCACCAGCGTTATCGCCAATATCAACACTGAAACCCGGCTCGGCGGTTTTAACCATATTCTCTACGCCTAAACGGTAAATTCTATGAGCGCGTTCGTGCTTTTCATGTTTTGGATCCTCGTAAGCGGCAAAAAACTCATCATCAAGCAAAACACTCACGTTTGTGAATTCCATGCTTGCCGGGAAGTTGAAATCCTTTTCTTTCAAGGCTCGAACCTCTGGGGACCAATCCTTCATCAAAATAAAAGCTTCGCAATCTTCATGGCTCCAATTAAGTCCAGCCCAAATAGCTGAACGACGAGCGCCTCCCTGCATTACTCCACGACCAACCTCATTGACAACATTCATCAAAGGAATTGGTCCGGAGGCGATTCCTCCAGTACGAGCAATCAAAGATCCAGAAGGGCGAATGTCAGAATAATCAACTCCAACACCTGCTCCTGTCTGGAGGCTCATCGTAACCTTCTTTAAAAGATCAGCCCAACCTTCACGAGAATCTTCTGCTCGATAAAGAGCGCAATTCTGCGTCTGATGTAAACCACGACCAGAAGCATAAAGATAACGACCTCCGGGCATGAACTTACGCTCAGAGATAAATTGAACTAGTTTCTGAAACTCAGAATCATCAGATGTATAGCCAAGAGAACCAAGAACGTGAGTTACCACGCGCTCTGCGGTTTGAGGCCAGTCTTCAATTCCGTACTCGTCTTTCCAAGCATACTTCTGTTCGTAGATTGTACGAGCAAAATCGCTAAGAGGATACTTGTCTTTTTCTGCCGATAAAACTACCGGCTCGCTACTTTTTAGTGACATTTCTTGCCTTCTGGTCTTTGGTGTATCTCTTATAGAGGTGTCGGTCATCTTGTCTAAGTGGAAACCCTGCTTGATATTAGCGATGATTTTTCTGTATTTTCTTTATATCTTTTTGGGCTATCTTAAACAGATGCCAACTGCTTTTCCCAGCCGCCAACCAAGGTTACACCCCCTGTCAAGTGTCTTAATAAGAGGAAGGAGGTTTCTATGTCTAAACAAGCAACATCAGCACTTTCAGGTTTGGTTGTGGCTATTTTTACGGCCCTAGTGGCGTTTGGAGTAATTGGTGGGGAGCAGGCTTCAGTAGTTCAGGGAGTCATCATTGCCGCAGTATCTTTTGCTGCGACGGTAGGTATCCGTTCAGCACGCGCACCCAAGTAGTAGATTAGATATTGCATCCTCTGTTGACATCCGACAGGGGATGCTTTATCTTCTTTCTGAATGGATCTTAAACCTTATCAGATCTGCCGTAGTAATGACGGCTGGGTACCGGTCAAGATCCACTCCAGCACGAACTCAGATTTGATGTATCGAGTGTACGTCAATCCTTGGGGTCAAGAGCATGAAAATATATGCGAGTGCAGGGGATACACATACACCGGGCATTGCAAACATCAACTGCTTGCGGCTGATAGCGTATGTGGGTGGAGTGAGCTGGATTGCGTTGATCAGCAAACTCCTGAGCAGATCAAAAATCGCCAATGTCCACGATGCGGTGGACCTACAAAGATCGAGGTCGAAATTGATTGATGACGAGAACGAGCTTAATGAAGTAACTACCCTGCTTGGTAGTTCGTATAAAAAGATGAAGGAATCCGAGAAGGAAAAGAATCGGCTCAAAGAGGAATTCTTCCGCATGATCGACAACAGTGTCGGTGAGGGAGAGGCTTTTGAATACGTCAACAAAACTGATGGGCTGGTGTATTCCCGCCAGATCAGCAACGGCGCTCCGCTTCTAGACGACGAGCGGCTTCGAGAAGAAGACCCTGAGCTTTGGGATCAAATCACATACATCCCTGAGCCAGAGCGAACTCTTAAGCCTCTGGACGAACTAGATCCAGAACTACTTGCCAAGGTCGGCAGTTACCTGATCACTGGGCGAGTCACAACCAAGCTTGGCGCCCCAAGAAAGGCAAAGCCAGAAGAACTTGCCGGATGAGCGATAAGTTCTACTTCACCGTCACGGACCTTGCTCGAATGATGAACAAGTCTCCGGTAACGGTTAGAAGCTGGGAGCGCAAAGGGTTGATCTCCCTGCCGCGAGATTCGGGCGGCGATAGAAAGATGTCTATCGAGGACGTCAAGAATACTGCGACCATTGCCAAGCAGTTAGGGCGCATACCAGAATCTAGACTAGAGCTGATAGTGTCTGCCCTAACGCTGCTCTCATATATAGAGAAGGAGAACAAGAAATGAAAATCGCACTAATCGGGGCGCCGGGATCCGGCAAAACCCAACTAGCCAAAGAAATTGCAAAAGAGCTAGACCTCAAAATTGTTGATGGCTATGCGGAAGCGTGGAGCGAGCGAACCGGCCTTACAGTCGGCTTCACGGGAGGCTACACGCATTCGCTAGGCGTAGCCCTTGAACGAATCTTTAAAGAGCGCGAGCTAGAGGACGACTTTGTAACCTGCGGATCAACTCTAGATAGCTTGCTCTACATGGCTCTGATGTCGCTCAGCAACCCTAACAATGTTGAGTTCATTCGTGCGAAGTCCTACATGGAAGTTCTCTCAATGCTTTTCTATGACTTCTGGGGATACGATCACGTTTTCTTTTGCAGGCTATACGCGGAAGAGCCAGATGGAACTACAGAGAAGAACGCCAAAGAGCTGCTTAGTGGTTTTGAACTAAGCGGGGCAATTAAGTATGACTCTGAGGTCGAGGCCACACTGAAGTCATTCTTTAACGTGAAATACACGGAACTTCCAAAGGACGAGCGACTCAAGTTCGTAATGGAGACGATCAATGATGCAAGTCAAGACAAGTAGTCTGCGAAGGCTTTCAGACGTCGAATACGCCGAGGTCGAAGCCAAGGCAAGAATGTCCGGTGTTGGACTGAATAAATGCCCGACCTGCAAATCCACTGAAATTGAGATAGAGCCGGGAATCGCGGTATGGCCAGACGAATGTACCTATCGTTACAAAGGCCAAGTTTTCCAGTGCGATTGTAAAAATCAGATGGCGCTGCGTCGTCAATACCTTCTAGCGGGAATCCCAGACCAGTACATGCGACTCGATTGGGGCGACTTTGTCGGATCCCAAGAGACTAGAGACGCGGTTAACTCATACATCTCTAACTGGGAGACGCTCAAAGACAACGGTCTTGGAATTGAGTTCGGGGGCAAGGGTCTTGGCATCGGGAAGACGTTCTGCGCCACTCACATCGGTAAGGAAATAATCAAGCAGGGCCAGAGGGTCCTCTTTATTCCCTTTGTTGAGATGATTAGCGCGTTTAATAAGCCGAACGCAGATGAGCTTGAGAACCGCCTAAGGGAGACCACGTTCCTTGTTTTGGACGAAATTATCCCTCCGGTATCGGAGAAGCAAGGCAATTTGTTCTCAACTCGTTATGAAGCAATTATCAGACACCGAACAAATTACAATCTGCCGACGATCATCACGACAAACCTGACCGAGGCTGACCTGTATGATAATTACTCGAGGACATACTCTCTACTAGCAGCAAAACAGATTCGTATTGACATGGGCGGGAAAGATGCTAGGGTCAGCCGACTGGGAAATGAGAATTTCGAAATGGCGCTAAATGGAGAGGTCCGGCCACTAACTTGATGACCGAGAAAACGTACAATCTTGATCTAGACGCAGAGTTCATCAACCACCTTGCGGTTCAAAAGTCCGTTGAGGACATTCAGGGCGAGCAGATTTCTAACAGGCTGCTGGTAGATAAAACCGCTCAAGATATATTCCTATGGCAGCTTGATCACATCAAGCAACACGGAGAGCCTGCTTCTGGCGCGGTCCTTCAAGACCAGTTCCCTAGGTGGAACTTTGAGGCTCCACAAAGCGCGGTAAAGGATCTGATTGACCGTCTTCGTGAACGCTTTGTAAGGAACGCCGGTCGAGAGTCCGTGAAGCGGATTGCTGATATGACGGTTGTTGAGCCTCTAGAAATGGCAAAGGCCATGATCGAGGAAGGAAGGAACCTAGCCGAGCTTACGACTCGACGAGGCGAAGTAATGGGAACCGGCGATTTCGGAAGGGCAATGTCGGCCTATGATCGCCGTGTACTTGAAGGCAAAGGCCCAAGCCTAGGATTTGACGAGCTGGACCAGCACTTCTTCGGAATGCGCGGCGTGACCTTCCTTATGGCGGCGCCAAAGACCTATAAGTCATGGTTCACGATCAACGCCGTTGCCAAAAACATTGCTGGCGGGGGCAACCCCTACCTTTACTCGCTAGAACTTCCAGCGGAAGAGTCGGACATGCGCCTTCGCTGTATGGCAGCAAACGTTCCCTATTGGAAGTACCTGCACAGCAAGCTAGACAATGACGACCGCAAAAAGATTCGTCAGGCTTCTGAGATTATGGACGAAAACGGCTCCTACCGAGTAGAGAAGCCTCAAGTTGGAGAGCGCAGTGTTACCCGTATGGTTGAGCGAGCAATCAACTCCGGGGCAAGCTCAATTTTTATTGACCAGCTCCAATACGTCGAATCATCGGGCGGAGACTCGCTTGGCGCATTGAACAACACTGGAGATTATTTCAACGTCGTCAACGAGCTGCGAAACTACTCCGACACAATTCCGATCTTGGTTGTTCACCAGTTTAACCGTTCGGTTATGAGTTCTAAGGAAATGCCAGAAATGCAGCAGGGCAAAGGATCCTCCGCAATTGAAGAGGTCGCCACGCTCGCCCTTGGCCTCTGGGCCAACAAAGAAATGCGGGCAAACAACATTGTCCAGTTAGGAACACTGGCCTCAAGAAATTATTCTTATAAAGCTTGGGACATTGACGTTGAGCTGTCTCGCGGAACCTCGTTCACGATGATTGGCGAAACGCAAGACGAAGAATGAAATACTCAGAATTTGTCCACGACATCGACGTTGAGGCAGTTGAAGAGGAACTTGGCTTAGAGGCTATTGACGTCAAAAAGTCAGAGTCCCGACACTACTGTCCGTTGCCCAATGGCAATCACAACAACGGCGACACAAGTGGAAAGTTCTACATTAATCGCGATATGCGGGTTTATAACTGCTGGGTTTGCGGAGGCGGAAACCTAGTCAGTTTGGTCTGCGAGATGAAAGATATCTCGCCAGAAGATGCGATTGAGTGGCTTTGGGGTTTCACCCGCCCAAAAAATCAGTCCACGGAGCAATTCAAAGACGAGATCATGGACATTCTGTCCGAAGACGATCATCAGGAAGACGTTCTTCCTCATTACTCCGAAAGAGTTCTTGCCAAGTACAAAGACAACCACCATTCGTGGTTTGAAGAACGGCACATCTCAGATTCGGTCAAAGAGCGATATGGGGTCTGTTTTGCACCAGACGCAAAACGATACGGACCCGACCAAATAACCTATGAAGGACCATCAATAATTATTCCTCATTTTTGGCAGGGGCGGCTCGTTGGATGGCAGAACAGATGGTTGTCGTCCACTCGACCCAAATGGGTTCCTAAATACACCAACACGCCAGACCTGCCAAAGAAACACACGTTGTTTGGATGGGATCAGGTCAAGGACGAGCAGGAGGTTCCTCTTATTATTGTGGAGTCAGCCCCGACAGTGCTTTTCCTAGCCAGCCAAGGACTGCCAGCGGTCGCAACCTTTGGAGCAAGCGTTAGCGAAGAGCAGATTGCGTACTTGAGGCGATTCCAGAGCGGAATTATTATCGCTCCAGATAATGACGCTGCTGGGGCGCATTGTGCGTATGAACTTAGCTCAAGGCTAGATAAATTTATTCCTGTGATGCAGCTTCCTCCAGTCACTGGCGGCGAGGGATCCGATCTTGGAGACTTAGAACCAAGTCAGCTAAAAGACTTCTTTCAGCAGGTTTATCTCGTATAACCCGCACTTAATTGATATGGGATTCAAGAAATTCAACAGGTCCGAAAAGACTTCAGTCCTTCCTCAAGAAGAACTCAGTGAGATCGAAAAAACGCTCGCTCGCACCGGGAAGGCCTCAGTCGCAGACCTATCTGAAAAAGAACGAAAAGAATTATCTAAAAAGCTTGACAGATAGTTTTTCGTCCGGTAGTTTGTTGTAGAGCCTCAAAGAGGCTAATTAAAGATACAGCCTCAAAGAGGCTACAAGACAAGGAGAAAAGATGCCCCAGTTCCAACGCGGTGTGACTGCTATTCAGCAGTCGATGAATACCGGAGGGTCAGGCTTTAAGCCATTCGCTCCGGACATTAGTTGGCGGGAAGACGGCGAGTCGAAGTTCATTCAGATTATCTCGCCAGCAGAAGATATTCCAATGGTCTCGCTTCACGACTGGATTCCTGTAGGGACCCACAAGAGCGGCAAGACCAAGTACGAGGCGTTCATGTCTCGCAAGGATGCTGGAATTGGCGAGAACTACGATGATCTTGAGGATCGTCTTGGGTCGAAGCCTCGTATCCGTGGAATCGGCGTAGCAGTTGAGCTAGAGCCAGTTCTGGAAACCGTTAAGAACCGTCAGCGGCCCGTTGGGTTTACCGTTAAGCTGGAGACCTACAACCGCAAGAACGCAGAGGGCGTAGAGGAAACCGTAACGGCTCCTCGTGTTGGTCTGATTACTCAGTCCTCGCATCTGTTCTGGGGCTGGGTTGCCAGCTTTGAAGAGAACAACGCTCCAATCGTCGAGACGCCTTTGCAGGTAACTCGTCGTGGTAAGTCAACGAACACTCGTTATGACTTTATTGCGTTCGAAGAGAAGCCAGTTGACTTCTCGGCGCTTCTCGACAACATCGATGGTATTTCATATCTAAATGGGATGCGCGATGAAGTCAAGACAAGCATCGCATCGGCTGAAAGTGATCTTGACAGCGCGATCATTGTCGGACGTGCAATTCTCGAGCATCGTCTTGAGGAGCTTGGCGATTGGGACCGTTACAAGGAGCTTATTACTCCAATTCAGGAGCTTAACCTCCGTTTCGGTGGCACTACGCCAACCAAGACAGCAGCGCCAGTGGCGGCTGTTACACCGCCGTCAGCAGAGGTAGAGGCTGCCTCGCAGCCGGACTCAGCAGCAAGCGCAACAAAGCTTGACGCTTTCCGCAAGCTTCAAGAGCGTTTGGATACTGACGAGTAAATGAATTCGCTTACGCCGGAATCCGTTGACTTCGCGTGTGATCGTATCGGAGCTTTTTCGATAATCAATGAGAGCCGACCACTAAATGACAAGGTTGAGTCAATTAGCGTCCTTTTAGAGGGACTAGGTATCACTGATGATGTGAAGGAACGCATCAACGAAAGACTGAACGATCTGATCACCGATGGAGCGCGGGTTCCGGCGCAGGGCGCAGTTATGTTTGGCATTCTTGTTGGTCTGTGGATGTCCGAATATGCCAACGATGCTTGATCCCTCAGAGGGGGTCGCAATATTTTCTGATGGGAGCTGCAACACCAAGGACCGGGTTGGCGGTTGGGCTTGGGTCGCTCTAGACGCCTTTGATGGTATTGAGTGTGGTTCTGGAAGGGTTGAAGACTGCACGAACAACCAGATGGAGCTAAAAGCCGTAAGCGAAGGGTTGAAATATTTACATGACCGCTACGGCAGCAGCATTGTCATGATCAATTCTGATAGCAAGTATGTCATTGACAACGCTGTCGATAAGTCCAGAAATCGCAAAGTAAATTTGGATTATTGGAAGACCTTAGATGAGGCCGAGGCTCTACACGAGCATCTGGCTTATGTTCATGTCAAAGGACATAGTGACAACTTATACAATGAATTTGCTGACCATTTGGCTAACATGGCTAGGAACGGATCACCAGCGAAAGCAGCCACAAACACTCCGGCGCAAGCGGCTACCGTTATGGAATGTCCGACCTGTAAAGGCAGTGGTCACGTTGACCCCAAAGAGCTAGTTAGAAAACTAAACAAAAAATCAGGTGCGGTTGGCGGATCTCATCCCAAAACTGCGAAAAACGCAGCGACGGCAAACATTCCTAGATTTGGTACACAGCGCTGGAAAATTCTGAACGCCCTTGCAAGCTCAGTTGACGGATTGACAGCGGCTCAGGTTGAAATTCAAATTAAGCAAGCTGGTGTTTGGAATCGAAACGTAGCGGCAACACGTCTTGGCGAATGTCGAGAGATGGGCTTGGTGACAGCTAAGTTAGACGCAAAGGGCGAGTATGTAACGCGCAGTACCGGTGGTGACAACCGAGGTGTCGTTCAATACATTACGGACGCTGGTAGGATGGCGTTGAAAAGTGCCGCTGCCGCCCCCTCCAATAAGGTTACAACATGAACTTTGCCCCAATTCACAACCACACTGAGTATTCCGCACTTGATGGTCTTGCGTCTTGTAGAGAAATAGCCGAACGGTGTACACAAATTGGTTGCTCTTGCTGCGGTATCTCTGATCATGGAACCGTTGCCGGACACCTAGAGTTCGCAAAGGTGATGCAGGAATACAAGATCAAGCCGATCTTTGCCTGTGAGCTTTACCACGGAACCAAGACCACCTTCGCTCGCAATGAGCGAGATCAGGCACATTTAGTTGCGGGTGCCTTGGACAACGAGGGTCTTCGCAATCTATGGCGCCTAGTCGATTCAGCGGCAACAAACTTTCGTTTTGTAAGCCGTGTCAACTGGGACCTGCTCAAGCAGTATTCCGATGGGCTTTTTGCCACTAGCGCTTGTATTCAGGGACTTGTGCAGCAGGGCATCAAGAACGGCGATCCGTATGACGCCTTGAATCGATACCTAGAGATCTACAGGGACAATTTCTATATCGAACTCCACACCTACCCGATGGAGGACCAGAAGGACTACAACTTTGCCCTAGTGCAAATCGCCCAAGAGCGTGGGATCCCAATGATCTACGCGACTGACGCCCACTTCGCCTTTCCTGAGCAGTACGAGACTCATGACGCCTATGTGGCAATGCAGACCGGCCAGACCCTTAATACTCCAATTGATGAACGCAAGATGTGGCACCCCAAGAGCCTTTACATTCAAGACGAGGCTCAGATCAGAGAGTCGCTGTCCTACCTTCCCGATAGCGCTGTTGATGAAGCCTTGACTAATAGCGGTGAGCTGGCCGACAGGTGTAACGCCATGCCTCCTGAGATCAAGCGTCATCTTCCTGTTTTCATTCCAAGCGAAAGTCCTTGGCTCGAGTCCAAAAAGACGGCTTCGCAGGTGTTCCTAGATCTCGTGTCTCAGGGCGTTGTTGAGCGATACGGCGAAGACGCAAGCGATGAGGTCTGGGGAAGGGCGCTTCAAGAGGCAGAGGTTTTCATCGACGCCGGTCTTGAGCATTATTTCCTTCAGGCTTGGGACTTCTGTCAGTTCTGCGACGCGGAGGGAATTAAGCGGGGTCCGGGACGAGGATCCGCCGCTGGCGCATTGGTTTCTTACGCGCTTCGGATTACTGACGTGGATCCGATCAGATACGGGCTGATCTTTGAGCGCTTCTACAACGCTGGGCGAGAAAAAGGCTTTCCCGACATTGATAACGACTTTCCCGTCAAGGACCGTAAGCGAGTTCGTGAATACTTGTCGGATCGCTGGGGAGAAAAGGCCGTGCGCCCCATTGGGACGATTACGCGCATGAAGCCGAAGGGCGCCTGCGACCGCACTTACAAGGTCTTTGGAATCGAGTTCCAAGAGAAGGAAGATCTCAAGAAAATTATTGACACGGTTCCCGACATCAACATTCTTGATCACAGGTCAGTCGGTTGGTCGAAAGAGTCCGACCCCGACAAAGAGGTCTACGTTATGAGCAGCGTCGGGTCCAAAATCGCAGATTGGATCGAAGGCAGTCCAAGCAATCGTCAAGGCACGCTGATTCGATGGGTCGAGGCTCTTGAAACGTTCACCAACCGAGTAGAAAATTACGGCGTTCATGCTTCCGGCGTCGTTGTGGCTGATTGTGACCTAGCCGCAGAGCTTCCATGCCGCCTCAGCGCAGGCACAGACGGGAAGATGAAGGTAACAATGTTCCCAATGAGCGACGTGGACGCCAGAATGTTCGTGAAGCAGGATCTCCTAGGACTAGCCAACCTAGACATCTTGGATATCTGGGAAAAGCAAAGTGGCATCGTTATCGAATGGTCTGGTCTTGAGCTATCAGAAGACATCGATGAGGAAATGTGGAAGTTCTTAGAGAACGGACTGACGCTTGGTGTGTTCCAGATTGAGGACGGATACGGAAGGCAGCTCTGTAAAGAGTTCAAACCGCGCTCGGTAGAAGACCTAGGGGCGATTGTTGCCATTAACCGACCGGGACCGATCCGCGCAGGTGTTCCTGAGGCGTACAAGAAGCGTCTCTACGGCGAAGAGGAGGTCGAAGTAGACCATCCGATCCTAGACTCTATCTTGCAGCCCACATACGGACTATTTATTTATCAGGAGCAGGTCATGGCGTACTTCAACGCGCTTGGCTACTCGCTAGGTGAAACTGATGCGGTTCGAAAGATTCTTGGCAAGAAGCGCCCACAAGACCTTCAGGCTCTAAGCGACGGATCTGGGGACTGGACCGACAAGGGCTACTACCAGATGGCCGAGGTGGCAGGGGTCGATAAAGAGGCCGCAGGGGCAATCTGGTCAAAGATTGAAGGGTTTGCGAAATATTCCTTCAACAAGTCGCACGCCATTTCCTATGCCGTCCTCGCCTTCCGGACCCTGTACGCCAAATACACGTCACCAGCAGAATTTATTATTGCTGGTATCCGGGTGAACGAGAAGAAGCCAGACCGAGTTTCGAAGTTTGTCTCAGAGGCTCGTCGCATGGGGATCGATGTAATCGCCCCAGACATTCTGGAATCCGAAGTCGATATTTCTACAATCGATGGTCGAGTGACCTTCGGCCTCGTGAACGTAAAGGGCGTCGGCAGTGGAACCGCAGAATATATCGTTGGCCTACGAAAATTCCACGATCTTTCTAGTCCTGATCTATTCAAGACAGCAATTGAAAAAGAAAAGGCGCTCTGGGAAGAGCGAAAGACAAAGGCCAAGGAAGACGGCGAGGTCTTCAATGAAAAGTCTCCGAACATGCGAGTCAAGAAAAATGTTATTGACGCAATGGAGAACGCAGGCGTCTGGGACAACTACGTCAACCGCAACCTCGCCCTTCCGGCGAAGCAGGCTTTTGAGAAAGAGTATCTAAATGTCATCCTCAGCGACGAGTGTGACGAAATCTTTGAACGTCACGCACATGTTGTATCTGAATGTAATAGTTATTCGGACTTGCATGATATGTTGGAAGATGATAGTCTTACTTTACCGGGCGTAATTACGTCAGTTGTACCTAAAAAGACTAAGAGGGACTCTTCAGCAATGGGAATTGTCACAATTGAAATGGACAGCGACGAATTAGAGTTTGTCGTGTTCCCAAGGCAATGGAGCGCATATAAGTTCCTTTGGAAGGAACGAACCCCAGCAATCTTCACCGTCAAAAATGGTGCGCGAGGATTTGTATTTGAGGAGGCTTTGAGACTTGTCTAAAAATCCGTTAGAAGAAGAAGTAAAGCGCCTAGAGCGCAAATTTGGATACAAAGCAGCGGCTTTGGGTTCAACAGAATTTCAGCTTGATGCCGTGCCAACGGGATCTCTTGCTTTGGACTACGCCCTTGGAACAGGTGGCTGGCCCTTAGGTCATCCAGTTGAAGTCTTTGGTCAGCCAGATATTGGCAAGTCCTCGGTGATTGGATTCTCTGCAATTCGTAATGCTCAGAAGATGGGCAAGCTCTGTGCGATCATTGCTGTCGAGCCGGGGTTTGACAGGGAATGGGCAATTAAAAACGGCGTCGATCCAGACATGCTGATTGTCGTTCGGCCAAATGACGGCGAAGAGGCCTTCAACATGCTTTATGACTTTGTGTCGGGAGACGTTATCGACTTTGTCGTGTTTGACTCGATTGGGGCAATCCTTAGGCCAAGCGAGGCAGGGGCCGATACAAAACCATCGCAAGGTGGCGCCGCTGTTTTAATCGCTCACGGAATCAAAAACATCTTGCAGCCCACTTGGAAGAATCGTAAGGGTGTGATCTTCCTGAATCAGGTTCGAGACAACATGCGTTCTCCAATTCCGGGAGCCGTTGAATCTCCGGGCGGCTGGGCTGTAAAGCACGCGGCAGATATCCGCATTCAGCTAAAAGCTGACGGAATTGGCTACAAGGAAAAGGTCAATGGCGAAGACGTTGTTGTTGGTCGTCCACTAGTTGCCGTTATTAAGCGCAACAAGTTATCTGAGGGGTCCGACAAGCGAGCAAAGTTTGACTACTATCAGATGGAGACAGAAAACCACTCGATTGGTATTGACGGGGTCAAAGACGTGCGTCAGGTCGCTGTTAGGACTCAGGTCTTCAATAAGTCAGGTGGATGGCACTATTACGACAAGTTCCCAGACGGGAAACTTAATGGCGAGGCAACCGTGGACGTTTGGCTACGAGAGAATCCTAAAGAGTCAGACAAGATCCGAGCCTTGGTGCTAACCGCAATGGTTAAAAAGAACTCAGAGGCGGCGGCAGAGGCCAAAGATGGCGAGTAGAGGCTCTAAGAAGTGGTACTCGATCCAACACGAGGACTTCGTAGCGACGCGCTACGACGGAGTTCGCTCACCATCAAGCGGAGCAGCAGAGGCAGACTCGGGCGACGTTCGTACCTCGGAAGAATTATTTGAGTGCAAGATGACCGGACACCCCGGCAAGGAGCCGAGGAGAAAGTCCACGATGGTAAGGCTTATGGAAAAAATTGCCGACGAGGCATGGGAAGAGGGAAAGAACCCTGCCCTTGCCTACAGGTACTTCGATCCAAGCAGTAATTTATCCGACAAGGACGGATGGGTTGATCTCGTCGTCCGGAGACTAGGTGATGACGTTGGCAATTAAGTTAGATCAGTCCAAGCTCGTCAAGAATTTGGTTGTGAAGAATAAGTATGTAACCCATGTTGAAAAGGCTCTTGAAAAAGATGGCGAGTTCACTTGGGACGCAAAATTTGAGCCAAAGCTAGGCGACGATGCCTTCCATCCATCGGGAGACTGTACGCCAAGCGTCCATAACCTATGGTTGAAGGTAACTGGACAGGGAGAACCACAGAAGATCGGAAGCTCTCTCCGAAAGACGTTCGCCGTAGGACACTTCTGGCATGCCTACCTGCAATTTATTACTGTTGAGGTGCTAGGCATTGCAGATTGGGACGCAGTGGAGCGTCGAGGAGAGACGCGCTGGGGAGAGGGTCCATTTCACTGGGCTACAGGATCCGGAGACATCGCGCCCGCAAAGCTCCCTACATACGGCGACTACCTAATTGACTTCAAGACCATGAACACGTTCGATTTCCGCAAAAACGGAATGCCTGACTGGACAGCAGACAAGTGGGAATGCCAGACAAATATTTATATGGACTGGTTTGACCTAGACAAGGCAATCATCGTTGGAATTCAGAAGGACTCACCGCACGATCTCAAAGAGTTTGAATTTCACCGCAACCAGCCACTAATTGACGCTATCTATAAGAAGTGGAAGCTTGTTGGGGCCTGCGTAAAAGAAAATATTGAACCGCCAGAGAACGAGGAGGCCCCGCTACCCCTACAGGGAGCCATTAAGAGGTGAGAATCCTCTCCTTTGACCCCGGAGCTGCTCGGATGGGGTTTGCCCTCTTAGAGACGGGTCCACGGTACCTTGAAAGCGGAATAGTGAGCTTAAAAAAAGAAACAGACGAGACATATCAACAATATCGGATTCGGCTTATCACCTTTTGGGCAAAAAAATCCAGCTCAATGCTTAGAGCAATGAAACCCGATGTTGTTGTGAGCGAAATTGTCCCGGTAAAGGGTTTTTCAGATCCCTCACAGGCGTATTTGGCCGGATCGGCTATCTCAGCGGTTCAGACCATCACGGCCTTAAGAAAAGTTCCAAACGTAGTAGTTTCGGCCTCTTCAGTTAAGGCCTCAATTGCCCAGCACAAAGCAACCAAAGTTCAGGTTAGGAACGCAGTCATAGATGTCCTGCCAGAACTAGAGCATAGACGCAAAGACTGGACAAAGGTATTTGACGAATGCGATGCTATTGCGATTGGGCTTTACCATTTAAGGAACCATGCCAACTAAGATTAATCCAGCAAACAAGGGCCGAGCGACTGAACAGATCCCGCCTCATCGAATCCTGCGTGAGGTTTACCGTCACTACAGCGAGTTTGAGGGGTACTTCTCTTCAACGGGCAAGCATATTATTGAACACGGGTACTTTGTCTACGAAGATGACCTAGAGACAATTAAAGAAAAGGTCATGGTTACGGTCTCCCTCTTTGACTTAAGAGATGGACTGAAACCGCAAAGCAAAGGCGGAATCCTTTCATCACGAAAGTTGGAAGCCGTTCAGCTAAACGTAATAAGAGACATGAAGCAGAGGGACGTTGCAGACATCATGGGAATTACCACAGTTTCAGTTGGACAATACGTCGAGCAAGCGATGATCCAACTAGCAGATCAATACTTTATCCAAGGAGAGGACAATGTTTTTTAAGAAAGAGGAGGCTCCAGAGTACATTCCGGGGAACGTCTACACCGGAAGAGAAATGGAACTGATCGCTGACGACATGCTTAAGGCAGACAGCAAGGCTGAGCTGTGTCGTGAGTGTGGAACCGGCGGAGACAAAACAGGAAAACTTAAGCACACAGAGCAAGGACTTGAGGATGGAAGCGGAAACGCTCTTCATATTGATTTTCCCGAGCTTGAATGCAAAAACGGACACAAGTGGTTCGAAGGTGAAGGCAAGGCAAAAGGTATTGGCGGGGACAACCCAATTCTATTTGAAGAACACTTTGCTTCTAGAAAGCGTCGTGAAATCTATACCTCGGTCGGAACCCCAGATCCATCCATCCAGCAGGGGATGTATTACAGGACCCACCCTCAAGGCCGCAAAGTTAATTCCAAGGAACAGCGCAAGAAGAATGGCGCAAGCTACTACCGCTAGGAGACAAAATGCCTAAATTTGAAAAGAAAGAAACCACTAGGAACTCTTCCGATGAAGGAGCCGCTATGGCGGTAGTTCCACCTATGATCGTTGAGCCAAAATGTCACGTCTGCAAGTCAAAGTACCGGACGGCAATTGACAAGATGCTGGCCGCCGGAATTGGATTCACCGAGGTCTCAAGGACCTTTGACTTTGAGATCGACCGTCGATCCATTGCTAATCATGCTGAAAAACACATGAACTACGAAGAGTCAGCCATTCGACAAATTGTTGAGCATGAGGCGCAGCAAATGTCAGAGAGCGCGGAGGAAGGCATCAAGGGCGTTCTGGCTAGGAAGGTATTTCTTCAAACAGCCCTATACAAGGTTCATCAGGCGGTTGTAAACGGAGAAGTTGAAGTGGAGGTTCGAGACGCTATCGGAATTATCCAGCAGCTAGACAAGATGGATAGCGCAACCTCTAGCGCTGCCGTGGACGAGATCCGTATTCAGTTTAACGCTTTCCTTCAAGCAATGAAGGAGCTTGTTGATCCTAAGGAGTGGGATCAGATCCTTGCAAGGACCAGAGAGATCTTAGAGGCAAGCGATATTGGGATCAAGACGGAGCTGCCACAATTGGAATCCCCAAAAGAGAAACGTCAGTCTTCCGAAGGATAATTGTCCTGCCGTGCTTGTAGACCCGTCCGTCAGTTGCGGTTAGGACCACTGAGACCTTGAATGGCATTGGCACCACACTTCCTACCTGATAGGAATGCACTGGGTTTGTTTGCGTGCTTGTGGCTCCGTCCCCAAAATCCCAAAGAGTCTTGTATACGCTTATCGCTCCGTGGCTCAGCGTAAACGTAATCGGGCGATTTGATTTGTAAATCGTATTAGAATATACGCTCATATTAGAGCTAGACACATAATTAGTTTCGTTGTCTCCTTCAATGGAGAACGAGATTGACCTAATGGGAGTTGCCGGACTTGAGATCTGGATAACCTTATCCACGACAACACCGGCGAATGAGCGCATTCCAAACAATGGGATCTCTACCTCGATTCCATTTTCATTTACGGTCTCCGGCTGTATGACTATTTCAGTGCCGCGAACCGCATCTACACGGCCTCCGATTGAAGTCCCCGGGGCGGGGACACCTTCCCAATAATCTGAGATTAACGGTGACTTACCGGAGAATCCTGTTTGAGTAGCGTCTAGGGCCTTGTAATGCTCGTCGTTAAAGACAACATGGTCGTCTAAGTAGTAAATTTTTGTTGGGGACCATGGTTCAACAGTCCTGCCAACAACTGCGTCCGCTGCTCGCCATGCTTTATTGGTTCCACTTGATGGGATATCGTAATACCAATAAACATTACCTTTAGAAATTCCCTTGTAGTCAACTGGCGCCCAGTTTCCTTGATCGTCGCTCATCCAATACTGATTTAGCCCTACAGTTTTTCCTCGCACCATCCTTTGAGAATCGCTCTCTAAAAGGAAAAGGTAGCTGTAGCTCATAGGAGCCGAAAGAAGAGAGTCTCCGGCGTTAAGTCTTTGAAGAGGCCCGTTGGGTCCTCGATATCGATAAATTCCGTTTCCGCCGCCAGTCGCCCTAACCGCAGATTTGGTTGGAATGGTTTGTATTTTTACAAAGCAAAGACGGTCTCCTTGAAAGGAGTCACCGTCCCTTATGGCATTTTGAGATGCGGTATATCCCGGCCCAGCATCGTCTGTTATAAATGTTGTATTTTTTGGGAAGTACGCTGGTTGTCCGGGAGCTTGAACAATCCGATACGTTGTGTTTAGAGAGAATTTGCTTATATCGTCAATAAAAATAACTCCCGACTGGCCCTTCAGACAAACGACCTGCCAGAATTCACCATGCTTATTGTTGGTTACGAACCTAGGCTCCTCACGATCAATTATAGGAGGCCCTCCCGGTTGCCCGTCACGACCAACAAGCTCCCAGTCGGGATTATCGGTTCGCTTGTAGTACGGCTGTCCATTTCTATCAATTGCAGTGTCAATTTTTGCTGGGGGCAACAGTCCGGTCTCAGCGACAATTGCATGGTATACCTCGCCAAGATGTTTGACACGCGAACCACGAGGGTAGCTCGAAGCTCCCGACCACGCACCAACTTCGCTGACCTCAGCAACCTGACCAGTAAGAAGAAAAAGGTCCCCACTGTTTGGGCTGTAATTATAAATATCCGTAAGTCTGGCGTCCATTGACGTGTCAATGTTGGAACTAATTACCGCCTTAATCGAAGAGTTGAAAAGAGACAACGTGATGGCGCTCTCAACATCAAAAGAAGAGAACCTACCCTCAGCTAGGAACGCGACTTCGGCAAAACTATTTTTATATGGTTTTGGTGGAACGGGCTTCGGAGTGGGCTTCGGCTTTGGCTTCGGCTTCGGCTTTGGCTTATTCTCAGGTTTTTTGGCCATTACTTAACTTCGTCCTCCCAAACAATTTTTCCAAGCTCTGCGTATTTTGGCAATATTTGTACATCATGGATAGTGCTATCAACAAACTTAGAAATGCCTTGAACCTGCAAGTTCTTTCCGGGATTGTTGAATACGACTCCCCCGTATTGAGAATCGACAACGCCCTTCATGGGGACCCATTTATCTTCCTGATCTGGCCTTGCCGACCAAGCTATAGAGGGAGACTTGATGCTAAGTTCGTCCACATACCATTCACCAAACGAAGACGACGTAACATAAAGGGCGTAATAACCGCATTCTGTTACGCTGACCGTCCTGTCGATCTCAACCCACTCGGAGCTAAAAAGATCATGTGCGTATACAGGAACGACTTGGTCGGTCTCGTAGCAATAAAGAAAAACCTCGAGGCCCACTCCAGAAATTGTTTTAAACGTGATTCTTGCATCGTTTGGGTTCTGAACAAAGAACCTACCGGTCTTAATTCCCTCGTATCTAAGTTGTCCCGTCGTATTGACCTTGTACGACTTACCTGATTTTGATTTGCTGAGGTCTTGATTAATTGACCCACCCCAATCCGATGCCGATACGCCAATTCCACCAACAAGGTTTAGTGGCGGTGTTCCAGATTTAAAGATTTGAACTCCGGAGTAAGGATTTCGAGAGCGCAATGGGGCCGAGCGATATTCAGAGAACTGCACGTCCTCAATTAAAATTCTTTGGACGCTTGAACGCATGTCAATCAGCTCTGATTTCCATCCAACCCCACCTCTAAGCCTAAAGTCAAGAGGGAAAAATCCAGTTTCGAATACGACAGAGCGATCTACCCAATTTCCCTCGTTTTCGTGCGGAAGGAGAACAATCTCAATATTGATTCGATTGCCATCAAAGCTCATTCTCAAAGAGTAAGGAAGCATGGGGTTCAGGCTGATCTCGTCCCACACGCTGCTGGATTCATTGGTTACAAACGAAAGCTCAGCTTCGGTATTATTCCACTCCAAGGTACACACCCCTTGATATGGGATCCCGGAGTTGACTAGCTGCTCGTCCTCATTGAGATTTTCGTCCTCTTGTAGAGCAATCTGATCTCTAGGCGCCGAGTCCGAGTCCATGATGACAAAGGAAATTTTATTATTCGCCGGGTTCAATGCAAAGGTCGTGCTGTCAGAGCAGTCAGTGGCCTGCATAGATAACTTAATGTCTACATATGCTCCGGACACCTTTTTCAGCCCGTTGATATAAGGGCCTGCGTCCTCAAAGCTATAAATTCCGTCCGCCCCATCAAACTGCATTAGTGAAAGATATTGATTTGGAGAATACTTTCCTACGGCGTAGTGATTCTCAATGTCAATTTGAGACAATGTAGTTCCGAACACGGCAAGTTCATCTAGATCTCCAATAATGCCTCTAGGCCCAAACCCCGAAAATAAAAGAACAACCATTACGAGCTGCTCCAAGCGCCAATTGAAAATGGTGCGGTAGCGTCGGTATCAACCGATGAGGAAACGGTGAAAGTTCCAACCAGAACCGCGTTTAGGTAAATCTTGAGGGCGGTTCCGCTACGAGTTACGACTATGTAGTTCCAATTTCCAGCCGAAACACCAGCGCCACTTGTGGTATACGTCTGGGTGTTTAATTGAAATAGAATCTCGCCAGCGCTGGTTACTGCAAACCGATAAGACCCGTGACCAGCCGTTGGGTCGTACCGTCCGGTTGACGGGTCAATTGGCTCAACGTACTTTGCGGCAAGACCCATTGGACGACCAGAAGAAAAGGATGCCGAAGTTAACCGAACCCAGCAACTGATTGAAAAGTTTGAAGTAATTTCATGAATTGAATTTGGCGTCTGAACCGGCTGGATGACAACATCGCCTCCATTAAACCTAATGGCGTTTGGTTCACTATATGGAAGGCTACCAGTATTGAAATCTGCTACAAACACCCCACCAAGGGCCTTCACACGGGAGTTGTCGCTATTAGCCCAGATCATCTTTGGTTCCGAAACGGGAAGATCTCCAAGAATGCCCACTCCGGTTTTAGCTGAGGACCGAACCAAAGAATCAAACCGTGTATTTACCTTCATTGGTTTCCATGAAGATCCGTATTTACGAATTCCGATATCAGAAACGTACATCCTACTTCCGCTCGCCGTGTCTTTTAGGCTTAATCTGACAGACGCAATGGAGTTTGCGCCAGAGGATACGGCGGGGATTTTAGATACGGCGAAGTAAATTTGACGATTGCTTTGGGTGATGCCCGTTCCAGAAAGGGCAACGCTTCTCCAGCTTGCGGAGTTAAGCGCAGCGTTTTGAACGTTTGAAAACATTATGAAAGACTGAGTTAAGTCAATATTGGAAGACACCTCGGGAACCGTCAAGTACACGATGTCGTTGCTAGCAAAATTATTTAGGTCAATGTCGTAATTTGCTGGCTCTTTTGGAAGGGCAAATTCGGGGCGTGTAATTGTAGAGGTAAAGTCGCTAGTGGCGCCAGCGCCATTACATACAAAACCAAGCTCCGGTTTAAGACCCGGCTTCTCACGACTTACTATTGAGGCCGAAAGACGAGCAATCCATCCGTCTCCGGGCCTGCGGGTATTGATTTGCAACTCACTCATTCTAAAACCGCTGATCTGAGAGCATGTTTTTCTTGTAAGAAAGTGGAGGGGAATAATCCCGTAAACTCCGTTTTGATCCATTGACCGAACGTCTCTGTGGTCGTCGCTGGGTCCACCAGATACGGTTCGATATCCAGCCAAGACTGGCGAATCAAAATTTTCGTTAAGCAAAGTCATTGATCTCAATATTTACTAGGTCGCCAAACGACTCGTTGTATATCGGAGGGCTTGAATCATCTGTGTATGTATCACGAATAAACCTCACGCTCTTTATTCCTGCGAAGTATGCTCGGTTGTTTCTGAAAGTTGTCTCTAGTACCCTGTATTTGTGACGGCATTCAATAAAGAAGAACATTTCTGGATAGCTAAGCTCCGACATCAGCTTTTCTCTATTGAGGGTGGAGACCTCTGTCATGATTGCAGTGCTGGCGGCCCCCATTTCTTCTGTTATTTCGCTACGGACGTCGCTTTGTAAAGCATCGGTTAGCAATGTCCCATTTTTCCCAGAAGGCCCAATTAGGTATGGATTAAAGTCGTAGTTGATTTTATTTATGGTAGAAATATCAACCAGATCTTCTAAGTCTGTTTTGCTTAGGAATGATTTAAAGTCGTCTATCTTGCCAAGCTGACCCGGAGCGAGAGGCCTCTGCTCGTCTTGATAATAAGAAAAGGCAAGGGCGTATGCGTCATGAATGACATTGACCATTGTCGGCACAAGGTTGTCAAGCCTTTTGAGTTCCATATCAATAAGAAAATAATCTAGAACCCACTTGGGGTGCTTCTTATATGAGACGGCCTTGCTAAACCCTCCCGGGTTATAGGGCTTGGCTTGAAGGGAACTGAACTCTAACTTGATAAATCGTGCGGAGATAGGCTGTGGAAGAGGAAAAGTATTCTTATGCGTTAGGCGATACGTCCTTGGGACCCTGTTCCACAGCTTATTGTCCCAATCGTCTGGGCTTACCGCAGAGCCGCCCTCGCTGGAATAGTACACAGACATAATTAAACCCGGGGTCGTTGGGTCTACCTCTATGGAATCTATTGTTACGTCATTTAGATGATCAAAGTAAAGCGACTCAACTGCAAACTTAGACGGGTTTGGTTTTGACACCCAGAATGCGTTATTCGCTGTAAGGTTTCCGACCTTATTTCGGTTTACGCAAGCTCGGACGGCGTTGCCAAAAAAATCGTAACCAGAATCGGCAGTTGCAGCAAGCACACGATATCTAAAAGTGCTAGAAGGCCATACAACGGCAGCTTGCCCACTAACCGATTCAATTTTAATGTGAAAAATTGAATCAAGCATTGTTTGTGACACGCCTGCTGGTTCCGTGAACCTAACTGTCTCCCATCCCGAGGAAAGGGTGTTTGTATGGGTGTGACTAGCTAAAATTCTTCCCAGATAGGAACGATTGGCGACCAATGGGTCGTTTTCGATAAACCCTAATTCAAACTCTGATGGATCAAAAACAAACTCAGCGGTACCAACCTTGGTCATTAACCATCCGGTCTTACCGTTGACCGTTCCCTGTTGAACCCATACGTCAAGCCCAGAAGCAAGCTCTGTTGCGATTAATTCATCGGCGTCAGAGGTCCGAGACCAAGTACCAGAAGCCGCAGCATAAATTCCATTCTTTGTCCTGTCGGTCTGATTCTTAACCAGAACGCGGTTTCCCGCCGATAGGACCGACCCGTCTATTGTTTGCAGTCCGCTAAGGGAAATATTTTGTGTGGTGGCAACCTTAACGTTCAGGAACGAGGTGGCGATCCGATCCATAATTTGATAGGAGAAGACTCCTCCGGGGCCAGATGAATATGCTTGGAATCCAGTCAAATCTGGGACCAAGGATCCCCTAGGGTATCCGGGAGGAAGCAAAAAATCTGCCTGCGTTGCCCCGAAACTAACCCCAGTAACATTGCTGGTTCCGCCAGTTGATGTGTTTACGCTCCCCTTAAGGATTACGCCATCAAGATACTCTTCCAACTCGTAACCCCCTAACTGGAATTGACCAAGGATTTTCTAGCGTGCTAAATATGCGGCGGAACCTAATTCGAATAAACCGAGTAAAGATAGTGTGGTCTGATCCGTCCGAAAGTTCAAAGGTAATATGCTCCCAAACAGACGACCGTTGAGGATCTATCTTTAACGAAGAGATTGGGCCAATCTTTGTTGCCGTGGCGAAGGACGTGTTAGTCGTGTGTCCAGTGCTGTCGTACTGCAACACTGTTGGATCAACATTGTCGAAAAGAATGTCAAACGAGACTGGAAGGTTAAGCGTCTCAAACGAAACAAAATTAACGGCCTTTGCCTCGCCAAGGTCAATCTCAAGATATTCATACGAATCAGGGCTACCCGGTTGTGCAGACCAAAACTCATTATTGTCTGGCGATCCTTCTACGAGACCTAGGTAAGTGTCAGGGTAAACGTAATTGAATAAGGCATTTGGGCGAGAGGAGTTCATCGCTGTAACAACGTCTGTTCCACGAGCCATTGAGCTGCCATTTGCAATAACCCGGCGGGGACTAAAAATCTCGCTGTCGTCTGTGTACGTTGATAAAAATGGAAACAGCGCTGCTTGTTCAGCAGGAAACTTTCCCACCTGCGTTGACGAAGCGGAAATGTCTTTAATCAGATGGAAGAATTCGTAATTGTGTGGCGCCTTTGTTTCCGGAGCCTGAACTTCTTGATTTGGCTTAATCCAATTAATTTCGTTTGTCTCTGGCCAAACGATTGACGAGGTTCCCGTTACAAACAAAGAAGACTGAGTTAGGTCGCTTGACGAATAGGATTTTGTCCAGTGGTGTACTCGACCACCGGCGCTGCCCGGGGTTATTGTAATAAAAACATCCGCTGGCTTGATTCGGCTAAGAGCCGACTCGGCGTTGTGGCGATCATATTGGAATTGGTTTTTATCTGACCCCACAGCATACTCGTCTGCGGTCAGAATGGGCCGGACGACAAGCTCGTTTAGGCTTCTTGTTGAGCCAATTTCATCAAGGCCCAAGGGAACCTCAGAATGCTGATCGAATAGCGTTCGGTAGCGCTCAACAAGCTCAGCGTTATTATCAAGCCCGGATTTGGCAACAAGGCTAAGACCATTAATTGTGCCACCCATGTGAGCGCCCTTGATAAAGTTAATGGCGCGGTTTCTGTACTTGGTGTCCTTGGCTTTAATTTCATCCCAGCCCGGAATCGTGTATAGGCTTCCGGCGTTGTCGTAAGACTCATCGAGAACCCTTGAAAATTTAAAAGGGTCTCCGTAGAAGCTATCAAGGTCAAATCCTTCAATCCCCGAGTCCTCTAGGGCCAATCGGGCTTTAACGTAACCGTCCTGCACAAGAGCCATTCCAAGAGGCCCGAGCAGGGTGAAGAGAAGCTTGACAAGTACTGAACCGGGCGCCTTGTTGTAAAGAGAGTCAGGAAAGTTGTCGAGGTGATACGCAGAGGCAGACGGGCTGTTCAGCGGCTCAATGAAAAAGTCCTGAGGGATGCTGGTTACAACCGTCGGGATTCTAGTGAGGTCCGCGTCCATCACTTATTCCAATTGCTTTGAACCCTCTTAGTGATGATCAGACCGGGAACCGTGTCTCCATCAACGGCAAGTAGGGGAAGTGAAGGAAGCTCATTGTCGCCTAGACCAAAATCGCTATTCAAAACATATGGACCCCCATCAAGGGGTTTGTATGGGTTTTCTTCGCCTCTTGCTTTCACGTTATCATGCGGAACCGTAATGATGAATGGGTCTGTTGGTACTCCGGAGCCAGACACCGTTGAGCCGAAATAGACATAGCGAACCTCGCTCTGTAAAGCGTCTCGCGTTATGTTGTATGGAAGTGCGTTTGTGCTTCCTCCATCAAAGATAATTCGGAACTCGCCGCTTGTTGGGGATCCAGATCGGA